>Ga0265327_10000304_pt1 | contig 95401 bp, 103 predicted proteins | sample 41621metaG_FD_202089 | JGI IMG/M metagenome (GOLD analysis project Ga0265327, IMG submission 202089) | Rhizosphere microbial communities from Carex aquatilis grown in University of Washington, Seatle, WA, United States - 4-16-21 metaG | ecosystem: Host-associated > Plants > Roots > Rhizosphere...
GCCGACCACCACCACGGCGGAGTTGTTGCGCCAGTTGCAAAGTTCCCATAACAACACCCTGGAACATCAGCACTTGGCGCTCAGTGACATCCACCGCATCAGCGGCCAGGACAAACTATTCGACACCGTCTTCGTGTACGAGAACTACCCGACCGACACTGGTACGTCCTCTGATGTCAACGGATTGGCGATCACCGGCTTCAGTAGCCGCGACTACTACCATTATCCGATCGCCGTGCAGGCAGGGCCGGGTCGCGAGTTGGAACTTCGCGTCCAGTACGACACGGATGTGTTCGACGCGGAAAGTATCGGGGAGTTGATCGAGCGGTTCAAGCAGGTGCTGATGGCGATGACCGCGCATCCCAATCGCCAGCTGTCGTCTCTGGATCTGGTGAATGGTGCTGGGCGAGACCGCTGGAGCGACTGGAGCAATCAGGCTGCGGTGCAGGCCAACGAAGTCCGCGATTCCAACGGTGTCTATTGCCCCCCGGCCAGCTTGAATGAGCAGGTCGTGTCCAGCATCTTCGCCCATGTGCTGGGCATGGATCGGGTCGGCGTCGACGAGTCATTCTTCGATCTGGGCGGCAACTCGCTGGGGGCGATGCGTGTGGTCGCGGCGATCAACACGGCACTGGAAGCCAATCTGACGATGTTGGCGTTGTTCGACGCGCCGTCGGTGAGAAGCCTGGCACAGCAGTTAGAAAACACCCCGGCGCGGTGACGACTGGAGGATTCGTGAAAGCCGTTGCGAGAGTTCTCGCGTTCGGGCTCGTTGAGCTGGCCGTGTTCGGCTCGGTGCTGTTCCTGCTCGCCGGGACTATCCACTATTGGCAGGCATGGGCGTTTTTGGTGGTGTTCGCACTGTCGACCTGGATCCCCACCATATATTTGCAGCGGGCGGACCCCGCGGCGCACCAGCGGCGCAAGCGCGCGGGTCCGGCGGCGGAAACCCGTGCGCTGCAAAAGGTACTCATCGGCGGATGGTATTTCTCACTGGCGGCCATGGTCGTGATCAGCGCCCTCGACCATCGCTTTGGGTGGTCCTCGGTGCCCCTGGTGATCTGTGTGCTCGGCGACGTTTTGGTGGCGATGGGGCTGGGTGTGACGAGCCTGGTGGTCATTCAGAACAGCTTCGCGGCCTCCACTGTTCGGGTGGAGACGGGCCAGACCCTGGTCACCACCGGTTTGTATGGGCTTGTGCGCCACCCGATGTACACCGGCAATGTCATCACCATCATCGGGTTTCCGCTGGCCCTCGGCTCGTACTGGGGTCTGGCATCCGTCGTGCCCGGCCTGCTCGTGCTCATCGTGCGCATCGTCGACGAGGAGAAGCTGCTCGTGGATCAGCTGGATGGATACCGCGCCTACACGCAGACCGCGCGCTATCGCCTGATGCCCTACATGTGGTGACTGTCAGTCGTCGAGCGTCACGAAAACCATTGGGCACGTATGAACCCAGTCAGGAGAACCCCAAATCCGCCCACCTCGCCGAGGATGAGCAAAACCATCGCCAGGTACATGCCGGTGCTGGGCTTTTCAAACTGGTTGGCGGTATCGCGAAGCGCCCCATGGGCGATGTAACTGGCGATGGCCGCAACGAAGAAGAAGACCAAGACCATTGCGGCGGTGAGGTTTACCCAGCTGGGCCACGCACTCAGTTCGACGAACACGGCGGTGAGCAAGGTCGCGAACGAATAGAGCAATGCTGCCCGATGCGCGGTGTCGACATACGGGTGCGCGAGATGGTTGGGATTGGTGACCATCTGGCGGTACTTCCATACGCCAAGTAGCAGCGAGAGCAGGAAGATGAGCCCCGCCGCGAGCAGTGTCACCGCGGTGTCAGAACTGACTACATATCCGGTTGTGGTCACCGTTATCATTCTGCCGTGGTCTCGGCCGCCTGTTCTCGCTGGGTGGCCGCCCAGCTGCCAAGAAGCTTGAGCCGTTCCGCTGTCGTGGAATTCGGGTCGGCAGTCATGACATAGAGGGTCAGGCCTGGGTCGGCCGCGAGCTCCAGCCCGTCGAAGGTGAGGTCTAGTTGCCCGACGGCGGAGTGGTGCAGTGTTTTTAGGCCGGTGCGATGGAGCCGAACATTGTGTGCACCCCATCTTGTCCGGAAATCATCACTGCGGGTGGATAGTTCACCGATGAGGCTGCCGAGGGGCTCGGCTTCGATCCTGATTCGGCGACCGCCGCTTTCGATGAGGCGATTCAGCGCCGCACCGGATTCCGTCTTGACGAGCTGTCGCCACTGGATCAAGCAAAGGCCGTGCGGGTTCCCACACTACTGGCCCAGGTGCATGCCGATGCCACCACCAAGATCGAAGTGGTGCAACAGATTTTCGACAACATTGCCGCAACGGACAAAGAACTGCATTGGATTGAGGGCACCCAGCAGCGGTTCGAGGGCTACAACTACTTCGGCAGGCACCCTCACGTCATGATCGATTGGTTCGATAAGCAACTCAATTGATCTGTACGACAACATAATTGTGAACAACAAGACAGGAGAATCCCGATGACTGCCGTTACCTTTCCGAATGGTTCGATCAGCATGGCGGGCAATCTGTTCCTACCGCCAGATTTCGATGACCAAGCCACCTATCCGGCGTTGGTGACCGTGCACCCTGGTGGTGGCGTCAAGGAGCAGACTGCCGGTCTGTATGCGACGAAGCTGGCCGCGCAGGGCTTCATCACGCTGGCATTTGACGCTTCGTTTCAGGGGGAAAGTGGTGGCGATCCCCACTATTTGGAGGATCCGGACGCACGCGTCGAAGACATCCGGGCCGCTGTGGACTACCTGCAGTCCCTGGACTATGTGGACGGCGAGCGCATCGGTGTGTGGGGTATCTGTGCAGGTGGCGGATATGCCGTCACCGCCACCATGACTGATCACCGGATCAAGGCGCTGGGTACCGTGAGTGCGGTCAACATTGGGGCGTCCTGGCGCCGCGGTTGGTACGGCACGGGAACCGATGCGGATGCCGTGGCGGTGCTCGATGCCGCGGCGCGCCAGCGCACCGCTGAAGCCTCAGGCGCTGAGACCGCGTTTGCCGCCTATGTACCGGCGCAAGTCGACGAAGACACGCCCTACGATCTGGCGCAGGCCAATGAGTACTACCTGACGGCTCGCGCGCAACATCCCAACGCCGAGAACAAGTATGTGATGGCGAAGAGTCTGCCGAAGATCATCGCGTACGACGCGTTTCACCTCGTGGAAGATCTGCTTACGCAGCCGATTCTGATCATCGCGGGCAGCGAGGCGGGATCACTGTGGGCCTCCACGGAGCTGCACTCGCGCGTGCGCAGTCAGAAGAAACTGGTGACCGTGGAGGATGCCACGCACATGGACTTCTATGACGTGGAAAAGTACGTCGACCTCGCGGTGGCGGAGGCTGTTCCGTTCTTCACCAAGCATGTGACGGGACAGGCGTGAGGGCGATGGCAGTGGCAAGCGATCAGATCGACGCCCTCGGAGCAGCTCATGAGGTGCACATCAGTACGTATCGTCGCGACGGCACCCGTCGGGCGTCCATACCGATCTGGGTGGTTCGGGTGGGCAATGAATTGTTCGCCCGGTCCGCGTTCGGGCCGGAGGCGTCGTGGTATCGCCGTGCCGTGGAGGACAACCGGCTGCATCTGCAGGTCTCGGGTCTCGAACTCGACACCACGCTGGAAACCATTGCAGATGATGCGACCAACGCCGATGTTGACGCGGGATACCAGGCCAAGTACGCGGGAGGTGGTAGCGCGCTGAACACCATGGTGGCGACGCCCGCTCGCGAGACAACGGTGAAATTGATTGTGGAAGAAGGGAAATAGTCATGGCACTGGAGAAGGTTGAGCACGTCGCGGTCAAGACGCCGTATTGGGATATCGCGGCCGACATCTACCTGCCACCGGGCTTCGACGAGTCCGCCACGTATCCGGCGATCGTCAGTGTGCATCCGATCGGTAGTTGCAAGGAGCAGACCTCCGGCAACATCTATGGGACTGCTTTGGCGGATGAGGGCTTCGTCGTCATTGCCTTTGACGCCAGCTTCCAGGGTGCCAGCGGTGGCCAACCGCGCTTCATCGAGGACCCGGCGCAGCGGGTCATGGACATCAGCCACGTAGTCGACCATCTGGTGACGCTGCCGTATGTCGACGAGAATCGGATCGGCATCATCGGTGTCTGCGGCGGTGGCGCCTACTCGATCAATGCGGCGACCACCGAGCGCCGCATCAAGGCCGTCGCGTCCATCACCGGCGTGAATTTCGGCCGCCTGATGCACGAGGCCTTCTCTGGCTACGACCCGATCGGCACCCTCGAAGCCATTGCCGCGCAGCGCACCGCCGAGGCGCAGGGTGCAGCGCTCAAGGTCAACAACCTGTTGCCCGCCGATCCCGCCGATGCGCAGAAGCAGGGCATCACCGAGATCGACGTCGTGGAGGCCACCGAGTATTACCGCACCCCGCGCGGTGAGAAGCCGCACGGCGCGACCAGCTCGTTGTTCTCGCATCAGGCGACTGCCGTGGGTTGGGATGCCTTCAACCGGCTGGAAGTTCTGCTGACGCAGCCGGTCGTGATTGTGGTCGGTGACAAGCCGGGTGCGTTCGGTGCCTACCGTGACGGTCTGGAGGCGTACCGCCGGGCGGCGTCCAAGAACAAGGAACTCGTCGTGGCCGAGGGCTGGTCGCACTACGACCTCTACGACAAGCCGGAGCCGGTGGCGCTGGCGTTGGCCGGGGTGATCCCGTTCTTCAAGAAGCATCTGTAGGAGCAGCCGCCGGGGAATGATGTCGGCATGGAATCCGTCCGCGCCGAGCGGGAGAAGCTAGTCCTCGACCACTTCCATGATGAGGTGGAACAGGATTGGGATGCGGTGTTGGCCACCTTCCCGCATCCGCGATACGAGCTGATCCCGCTCGGCGTTGTGTACGACGGTCGCGACGAGGTGCAGCAGTACTACATCGACACCCGGATCGCCTTCCCGGACCAGCGCCACGAAATGATCCGGCTGCGCCACACCGATGACGCGGTGGTCTGCGAGTTCTATCTCCTGGGGACGCACAAGGGGCCGTTCGGCGCGGTGCCCGCGACGGGCAGCAGCTTCAAGGTCCGCATGACCGCATACTTCATCTTCGACGGCACCACCCTGGTCTGCGAGCGCATCTACTGGGATGTGCTGACCATGATCAAGCAACTTCTTGGTGGCCTGAACTTCGCCAGTCCGTCCAGCTACCTGGTCTTGGTGAAGGCACTGTGGGGCATGCGGGCGCTGTCCTCGGCCGTACCCGGCGATGAGGTTCATCGCATTGCGGACTGAGGCACCCCGGAGACGGTCATTTCCCGTGGCGAAGGTCCTCAAGTCCTGCCACGATGAGCCCCAACCCGAAATCAAACTCCTCGTCGAGCGGGACCAGGGTGGCGCCGGCGGTGGCGAGGGTTGAGGGGAAGTTAGTGATGTCGATGCTTTCGACGAATCGGGTCATCATCGCAATGTCGGCCTCGCTGGCCCGGTGTTCTACGCCTATTTGGTTGGCGTATCCCAATACGTAGCGTCCGAGCGTCATGTAGATGCGGACGGCCTCGACCGGTGAGAATCCAGCCCTGAGGCAGAGCGTCAAGGTGTGCTCGCGAATCATGAAGACATTGGGTCCGACGGGAATCTGGTCTGCCAGCAGCATGGCCACGTTCGGATGGCGGCGCAGGGCGTCGAACAGTGCACGTGAACTGACGATGCACGCGCGCTGCCAGGACATTTCCGCGAGTTCTGCATCATCGAACCGCACCTCGCCGAAGACCCGATCGACGACGTGCGCCACGACCTCGGTGCGATTCGCGAAATGCCGATAGATGGTCGCGGTCCCGGAATCGAGGCGGCGGGCCAGCGCGCGCATCGACAGTGCTTCGCCGCCCTCCTCGTCAACGATCCGCAACGCCGCATCGATGATTGACTCCATAGGGAGCGGCGGGCGACCACGCGTTCGTCGCTCGTCTGTCATAGCGGCCAGTATGTCTGTCTTGACAGCGCGGGGCAATTACGGCAACACTGTAGCCGTAATTCTGCTAGCAGGTACGACCAGGAGACCGCGACCGAGTTCACACCGCGCGCATGCCGGGAACTGACTCACGAGGGGTGTCGCGGACTTCCTCGGTCACTCTCACAAGGACTGTCGGTAGCGCGCTCAGCGCAGCAATTGGTTGACGGTCGACACAACATGCGCCGCGCCGTCTTCGATAGTGAGGATGTCCGCGATCCGGCGGGTCCGATCCTTGAGCTTGTGGTCGGTCACGGCGGTCCGGATGGCATCGGCTAGGTGTTCAACGGTGAGCGCTCGTTGCGGGATGGTGTCGGCGGTGAGCCCGAGATCGCGGAGCCGTCGAGCCCAGAAGGGTTGATCGCCCAGTCCCGGTACGGAAACGGTGGGGACCCCCGCTCGTAATGCGGCTGCGGTTGTTCCTGCGCCGCAATGATGTACGACGGCTGCCAGTCGCGGGAAAAGCCAGCTGTGCGGTACCTCGTCCACCGTCAGGACATCATCGTCATCGGCGTTGATTCCCGCCCACCCGGATTGCACGATGCCCCGCATGCCCGCCCTACGTAGTGCGTTTCGCGCGAGCTCCGAAATATGCTCGGCCTGCTTGGCGGAGGTCATTGTGCTTCCGAATCCGATGTACACCGGGGGTGTGCCCGCCGCGAGGAAATCGACGAGTTCGGCGGTGGGACGCCAGTGCGGATCGGCGTGCGGCCACCAGTAGCCGCAGACTTCCAGGCCCGGCCGCCAGTCCGATGGTCTCGGCACAATATGCGGCGAGAAACCATGCAGAATAGTCCATTCCGATTCCGTTCGGCCGCGGCGCAGTTGTCTGGCCGATATCTTCGGCAGGCCGAGGTCTCGGCGAAAGCCGGCCACCACACCGCCGTAGAGACGATCGACAAGCCGGGCCCCGACCTGGGATGCCAGACGATTAACTACCGCTCCGGCCGACCAGGCCCCGAGTGCGGCCGGTGGAAACTCCGCGGTGGCAGAAAACGGCTGAAACCGGATTCCAACGGACGGAATCCTTTTCGCCTCGGCGAGGGGATGCCCGGCCAGTTCGGAGAACGGTGACAGCAGCAGTATGTCGGCAGGCGTGTCATGTACGGCCGCCAGCAGTGCGCTGCCGAGCGATCGCATCCCTCGCGGCGAGAGGAACTCTGTGAGCGCCTTCGTGACGTCGACATCGGCCTCGTCGGACGGCGTGTCCGGTCCGGAGATGCCGCGAAAGTCCAGGCCGCAGTGGGATGTCAAGGATTCGAAGTGTTCGTACGCGGCGAGGGTCACGTGATGCCCCGCCTCGCGGAGACGGGTCCCTACCCCTGTCAACGGAGCGACGTCACCGTGGCTGCCGAGGGCGGCGATAACGACATTCGCCATTACGCGTTCCGTACTACGCGACTGAACATTTTCACGAGGTCCTCCGAATAGCGGTGCGCGTCGAACTTCGGGTCCCGCAGAATCTTTTCGACCACCGCGTTCACGGCTCCCTGCAAGGCGATAGCGGTGGAATCGACTGGAAAATAGCAGAATTCGCCCGACTTCTGGCCGGCGCGCAGAATGGTCGATGGATCGAGCTCGGTAAGTTGTTCGGACAATTCGGGTGTCAATCCCAGGTCGCCGAGATGCTTCCCGCCGCTGGGTTTGTAACTCGTACCGAGTTGTGCCAGTGCCGCCAACTGCGCGCGATGGGTATCGAAATAGTCGATGCTGGAATGTATGTAGGCCGCCAGCTTGTCGGTCTGCGTACGTGCCCGGTCTATTGCCGGGGGCACAGTCTCGAGAGCCGCCTGGTACATGGAGGCGATGACCGCCTCGATGAGTCCGTCCTTGGTGCCGAAGTGGTACAGGACGACGCTCATCGCGATGCCGGCGCGGTCGGCGATCTTTCGGATCGAGGTCCGCGGGTAACCCACCTCCGCGATGACGTCAATCGCGCACGCAACGATCTGCTCGCGGCGAGCGGTCTCGGTAAAGGTCCGCTCGCGGTTGGTTTTAGATCGCATGATCGAATTATAGATCAGATGATCTATGAAAATTAGGCCGTTTCACCTGGTTAACGGACGGTTAACGGCTATATACCACTTTTCCATGACCCTAACCCCCATGGGGTACTCTGGGATTTAGCTGAGAATCAACCAAACATCTCATAAATTGGGAACTCGGTGAACCCTGAAGCCGTTGAACTGGATGAATGCATCAACGTTGATGTCTTAGGCGAGTGGTTTCACTTCCCAGGCCATTAGCAAGTTGACCGAGCGGAAAGGAAACATCAGATGAAGAAGTCACTCGTTGCAATCCTTGGTGGAGTCGGCGTCGCGGCAACAGTCGCGGTCCTGGGCGCACCAATCGCCGCGGCAGGCCCGACGCCTCCCCCCGGCTGCTACGCCAACAAGAACAGCGTCAACAACGCCCAGCAGGGTGCCTGTGTGACACCGGGCGGCGTGGCCTATGAGCAGGGTGCTCACCAGCCGACCTACGAGGGTGCTAACCCGCACGTTCCGCTGGGAACCAACCCGCAGGTTCCGTACGGCACCTTCAAGATCAACCCGAGCCAGTCGCCATCGCCTGACAACGCGTAACCGTTAGGCCGGCTTCGTCTTCAATGACGTAGAAGGAGCGCAAGCAGTGAAGAAGATCGTGATATCGGCAGCGGCGGCTCTCGGCGCCGCCGGGCTGTCGCTGGTGACAGCGGCTGCCGCGTTCGCCAGCCCCACCTCAGATCCGGAATCCGTGATCAGCGACCTCAAGTCCAACGGGTACCGGGTGATCATCACCAAGGTGGGGTCCGAACATCCGTCGGAGTGCACAGTTCAGGGAGTTTCACAGCAATCTGGCGTTCAGAATGTGCAGCCGGGGCGCAACATGCGCAACCAGCCGACGACGGTTCCTTCCATGGGCCAAAAGGTCGCGTACGTCACGCTGGCCTGCTAGCTGTTCCCGCCGGGCGGTTGCGACGACGGCCGACTCCTCCCGCCTCCCGGGAATGGTTGACCGCGGGCAGTAGTTCCCGGTGGTATGCAGGTATCGCGTTTCGGCGATATGTGCCAGTGTGTGATTGTCCCGCTATCACTGCTGGACGGGCTGAGCACGCACCCGGAGGAGGAATCGTGTCCACATATCGTGCATTCGAGGTAACGGGCCGGCGGGACTTTCGTCTGGTGCAGCGGGAGCTCACTGAGCCCCAGCCCGGCGAGGTGAGAGTCCGGGTCGAGGCGTGCGGGGTGTGTCACACCGATGCGTTCGCGGCCGAGGGAATGCGGGCGGATCCGTCGAAACCGATTGTCCCCGGCCATGAAATTGTGGGCGTGATCGACGCCGTCGGCGCGGGTGTGCACGCATGGCAGATCGGCGAACGAGTCGGTATCGGGTATCTCAACGGGCACTGTGGCGAGTGTGAGCAGTGTCGCCGTGGCGATTTCGTGAACTGCTCCAATCAGAACACGACCGGCACCACAGTCGACGGTGGATACAGCGAGGTGGCGTGCGCGCGGGCTAGCGGTCTGGTCCGAGTCCCCACCGGCGTTGATCCGGTCGATGCGGCGCCGCTGCTATGCGCCGGTCTTACCGTGTACCGGGCGCTATTGACCGCGAATGCCCGACCAGGTTCCCTTGTCGCCATCCAGGGCATCGGAGGGCTGGGTCACCTGGGTATTCAGTACGCCAAGGCATTGGGCTTTCGGGTCGCCGCCATCGCTCGTGGCACCGGAAAGGCCGAGCTGGCAAGAAAACTCGGCGCTGACGAGTACATCGACAGCACCGCGGGCGATCCCGCGAAGGCCTTGCGGGCGTTGGGGGGTGCCACCGCAATCATCGCGACGGCATCCAGTGGGTCGTCGATGTCGCCCTTGATCGCGGGGTTGGCACCCAACGGCAAGTTGGTTGTTGTGGGCGCGGACTCCGAGCCCATTGAGGCGAGCATCCCCGAGCTCATCTTCGGGACCCGCTCGATCGTCGGATCCCTGACGGGTAGCGCGATAGAGAACGAAGATAATCTGAATCTCGCTCAGCACCATGGGATTCGCTCGATGAACGAGATCGTGCCATTGGCGGATGCACCAAAAGCTTACGAACACATGCTTTCCGGTGCCGCGAGGTTCCGCGTCGTCCTCGACATGTCGGCCTGATCATGACGATGGGCCGCTTTGATCTCCGCGAGCTTTCCCGCCGTGTGATCGTGGCGCCGATGGCGGGCGGCCCGAGTACCCCCGAACTCGCCGCCGCCGGGACGAATGCGGGCGGGTTGGGGTTTCTGGCTGCGGGGTATTTGACCGCCGATGCCCTGGCCGAACGCATCGCCGCGGCACGAGCTCTCACCTCGGGTGCCCTTGGCGTGAATCTTTTTGTCCCGCAACCAAGTGTGGCAACGGCCGAGGCGATCCAGCGATACACCAAGGACCTTGCCGGCGAGGCGCAGCGGTATGGGGTCGAGCTTGGGGCGCCTCGGTTCAGCGATGACGACTGGGCCGCCAAGCTGGATGTTGTTCGCGCGCTGTGCCCGGAGGTCGTGTCGTTCACATTTGGTGCTCCGAGCCCCGAAGAGCGCCGGAGCTTGACGGATCTGGGTATTGCGACCGTCGCTACCGTGACCACGTTACGTGAGGCGGCGTTAGCTGTAGGAGCCGGTGTCGATGTGCTGGCTGCGCAGGGACCGGAGGCAGGCGGGCATCGCGGTACTTATGATCCGGCCGCAGCGCCGGCAACGCAACCATTGGCAGATCTGCTGGCTGGACTGCTCGAAGAATTTGATGTGCCGATCGTTGCTGCGGGTGGGTTGGTCACCGGTGAAGACGTCGACGCCGCAATAGCGGCGGGAGCCGTTGCCGCACAGTTGGGTACGGCATTTCTCCTGGCCGACGAGGCAGGTAGCAGCCCCGTCCATCGGGCCGCGTTGCGGAACCCAGGGTTCTCTGAAACTGTTGTAACTAAGTCATTTTCGGGTCGATACGCACGAGGCCTACGCAACAGATTCATTGACGAGCATGAAGAGCAGGCCCCGCTGGGATACACCGAGGTGCACTATCTGACGAGCCCGGTGCGGACGGCCTCAGTGCGCGCCGGAGATCCGCAGGCCACAAACGTTTGGGCGGGAAGCGGATTCAAGAAGATCGGAGTCGGCTCGGTGGCCGACATCATGAGCGAGTTGGCCGATTCCCGGCGCTAACCGGCAAGCGCACGGAAAATACGGCCGGAATGTCGATTTTTGACACGTTGAGGCGGTGTGAATCCTCGAATGAGGTAGCGCGCAAGCCATCCCACGGAGTGAGACGAGCGCCGGCCAAAAGGTGGGATAGGTAACAGAAAATTTCCTGCGTTAATACAAGAGATGCGTCAATGTGCAGGAAAAGTGATCAATGCGGGCAGTGCACAGCAAATTTCAAATCAACGGTGACAAACATTGGACAAACCGACTGTGTCCTGCATGTTTGTCTGAGTGGACGAATGGTCAGACATGGACTACCGTAATCAGTATCGCGTTGGCGGACAGTAATTTCCGTCATAATCTCCAGCAAATATGACGGAAGCCACATATTTTGGTAGGCCATCAAGCTGGTTGTTAGCGTCGCGTCCCATGTCTGATCTCGCTGCTTTGCTGGCGTTTATCCATCAGGTCTCGGGTACGCCGTATGTCTCGGGTGGGGACACCCCTCGGGGCACTGACTGCTCCGGCCTGGCCTCCTGGGTGTCCAACGTCGCCACCGATCGCCCCGCGTTCGGTTCTCGGTTCAACACCGGGAACCAGGAGCGCGCACTTCTTGCACGTGGTTTCAAGTACGGCACCGCTCCCGGTGCGCTGGTGATTGGCTGGAACGGCGGTCACACCGCTGTCACGCTGCCCGACGGCACCGCCGTCTCCAGTGGTGAGGGAGGTGGCGTGAAGATCGGTGGTGGCGGTGCTTACCAGCCCCAGTTCCAGCGTCACATGTACCTACCGATGGACAACGACGAGGCGGCGGGGTCCGCGCCCTTGGATGTGTCTGCCGATGGCGACGGTCCCGAGGTGATTCCCGCGTCGGTGCTCGCGCCCCATCCCGGACCGGCACCCGCCGGGGATGTGCCCGCGGAGGCGGACTCGGTCGAGACCTAGCCAGCTCTGAAAAACCTTGGGTGACACCCCACAATTGGGGTGCGCTGGTGTTATCGCTCATTCCTCCCGATGGGCGGGAGGAACTCGCTACCTGCTGGTCGTGCTGTGGTTGCCTGGAGTCATGAATGGCAATTCTGCTCTGCTGCAAGGAAAGAATGTCATCGTTACCGGTGGAGCCCGCGGGCTCGGCGCGGCCTTCGCGCACCGGATCGTGTCGCAAGGCGGCAACGTCGTCATCGCTGATGTGCTCGCAGAAGAGGGACGCCACTTGGTGGCCGAGCTCGGCGATGCCGCGCGATTCGCACAGCTGGACGTGACGGATGCCGAACAGTGGCAGACGGTTGTCCAGACCACGCTGGTGGAGTTCGGCTCCATCAGCGGGTTGGTGAACAACGCGGGGATTTCCAGTGCCGCCTTGGTCGCCGATGAGGAGCTCGAACACTTCCGTAAGGTGATCGAGGTCAATCTGGTCGGTGTCTTCATCGGCATGCAAGCCGTGATAGCGCCCATGCGGGCACATGGTGGCGGTTCGATCGTGAACATCTCGTCGGCTGCCGGTCTGGTCGGGCTGGCGCTCACCTCCGGGTATGGCGCGTCGAAATGGGGCGTACGGGGCCTGTCCAAGGTGGCGGCGATCGAACTGGGGTCCGAGCGGATTAGGGTCAACTCCGTGCATCCCGGTGTCGTGTACACCCCGATGACGGCTAAAGAGGGCTTCCAGCAGGGGGAGGGCAACATGCCGATCACCGCCATGGGCCGCGTGGGCACCGCCGACGAGGTGGCGGGCGCCGTGACCTACCTCTTGTCGGACGCCGCGAGTTACGTCACCGGCGCCGAGCTTGCCGTAGACGGTGGCTGGACCGCCGGCCCCACTCTGAAAACAATCACGGGTCAGTGATCTCGGTCGGCGGCGAGTAGGTCCCGGAGCTCCTCTGCCACCCGCAGCGGCAATTCCAGCTGCGGGAAATGCGTCGTGCCGTCCAGACGGGCGTAGCTGAACCAGGGATTGCGCGCCCGGAACTCGTGGTGCAGATCGTCGTAGGCGGTGCGCTCGGGCCTGCAGAAGATGTGCTGAACGCGCCGCGGCTCGATCATTTTCTCCATCCGGGACATCGGTGAGCCCCAGGTGGCGTACGCATCCTCGATGACCCGTCCCGCCCGCGCCCAGACATCGAACCCAAATCCGCCCATTTCGGCGCGGATGTGCCGGCTGACGGCCTCATTGTGGCTACCGGCCAGCCAGGCCCGGAGAAACTCCAGTCGGCTGGACTGCCACCGCGCGGGGTCTCGAAATGCCCTGATGCCGTTGAGGAATTCTCGGCGGGCTGGTACCCGCGCGGCGCCGAGCCGATCGGCGAGCTGCAGCGCCGTCCACCCGGCGTGAGCGTGCGCCACGGGTACGAACGAGTCCACGCTCAGGGCATCGAGCAACCCGATGACATCCGAAACTTGTTCCGCAAGCCCGAATTCGGCCACGGGAGTGCGATCGATACCATGGCCGCGCCAATCCATGCGGATGACGCGGTGACGAGGGACGAGATAGGGCAGCAGCTCGTCATAGGCGCGGTGATCGTGTCCCCACCCGGTGAGCAGCAGGAGGGCGGGCCCGTCGTCCAGGCCCTGATCGTCGAAGGTGATCGATGTGCCGTTGATGGTGATGGTGTGCATCGTGGGTCTGCCTAGAGAGAGGCGTGGATGCGGGAGGAGTTCACGCGCACGAGCGCTTCGCCGGCTGCGCTGTGATCCTCGTTCACATAGGACTCGGCGCGGTCTGCGCCCAGATATCGGGCGGTGATGTCGAGCAGAGCGGCGCGCACTCCGGACTCATCGGGCTCGATCGTTGCCTGGCCCTGGATCTGCACATAGAGGTAGGGCTCCGCCTGCGTCGCCACGGCGATCACGGTACGCGGATCGCGTTGTAACGCTTTGACTTTCAGAGTATTTGATGTGTGACGAACTGAATATGATCATCGGCCAGCCGGTACCAGATGGGGAGGATCAGCGGCCGTTCGTCGACTCCGAGGTACCCCAGCTGCCCGATCAGGGCGGGATTGGAGTCGAGGAACTGACGGACGGCCGGATCGTGGATCGAGGTCATGGGTCCGCAACCTAAAATCTCAAGCGTGCTTGAGATCAAATCCCGAAGAAGCCGGATCGATGTGGCCGAGCTGCTACCAGGTATCGACGACGGGGCGGCGCGGCGGCAGCGGTTCCCGCATGGCGGCGGCGAAAGTCGAGGCGACCAGTGCACGCGTCTCGGCCGGGTCGATTACGTCGTCGATCTCGAAGATCTGAGCGGCGTTGAGCGCCTTGGCATTCTCCTGCGCCGCGGCGGTCGCGTGACGCACCGCCTCCTCTCGGGCAGCCTCGTCGGGAATTGCCTCCAATTCCTTGCGCAGCCCTAGACGCACCGCGCCCTCCAGGCCCATGGGGCCCAGATGCGCGTTCGGCCATGCCACGGTGAGTAGCGGTTCATGCAGGCTGCCGCCGGTCATGGCTTGTGCGCCAAGGCCATACCCGCGGCGCAGGATGACCGAGACCAGCGGAACGCGCAATGCGGCCCCGGCGACGAGCATGCGTGATGCGCGTCGAACCAACGCGTCGGCCTCTGCGGCCGGACCCACCATGTATCCCGGGCAGTCGACCAGTGAGAGCACCGGCAATCCGAAGGCATCGCAGAGCTGCAAGAACCGCGCGGCCTTGTCCGCCGCAGCCGCCGTGATCGCCCCCGCCATCACCATCGAATTGTTGGCCAGGATGCCGATCGGCCGGCCTTCGATGCGGGCGAGCGTGGTCACCATCTCGGGGGCGAACTTCTCTCGCACAAAGGTCACCGAGCCCGGGTCGGCGAGCGTCTCGATAATGGGTCCCACCGGATACGCGCGTCGGGCACGTTCGGGAATCATTGTCCGCAAGGTGGTTTGGTCGGCCGAGTCGCCGGTCTCTACCGTGCCCTGGAAGTAGCCGATAAGCCGTTTGGCCACAGCGACAGCTTGCTGCTCGTCATCCACCACCACGTCGACGACACCGTTTGGGGACTGGACTGCAAGTGGCCCGACCTCGTCCGGATGCACATCGCCGAGTCCACCGCCCGCGATCATGGCGGGACCGCCCATGCCGATCGACGTGTCCCTGGTCGCCACGATCAGGTCAGAGCAGCCCGCGATGACGGCATTGCCCGCGAAGCACCTGCCCTTGACCACAGAGATCCGCGGCACGACCCCCGACAAGGCCGCCCATAACTTGAACGCACGGACATCAAGCATCGAGACCACGGGGTAATCGGTATCGCCCGGGCGACCGCCTCCGCCCTCGGCGAAGAACACCGTCGGGAGCTTCATGCGTTCGATGAGATCGAAGAGCCGGTCCTTCTTCTGGTGCCCGAGTGCACCTTGCGTCCCGGCCAGCACGGTGTAGTCGTAGGACAGCACGGCGCAGGCGCTGCGGTCGGAACCGAACAGTTCGCCGTTGATTCGTGCGGTTCCGGCGACGAGCCCGTCCGCGGGTGTGCGGGCGATTAAGTCGGCGATCTCGCGGCGGCCGCGCTGCGCGGCGATGGCGAATCGGCCGTACTCCACAAACGATCCGGCATCTACCAGATCGGCGATGTTCTCCCGGGCAGTACGACCGCCGGCGGCGTGACGGCGCGCAACCGCCTCAGGGCGGGCCGCGTCCGCGGTGAGCGCACGTCTCTGTAGTAGCTCGGCATGGTCGTCGCGTAGATCATCGTCCGGCACAGGTCGCACTCTTCCATAACGCGCTGGAAGTCTGCGGGAACTTTTCCTCACGATGATTCGACCACTCCACCGGTGCCCAGTGTGGGCTAGGCAGTCAAAGGAGATGTGCAGTGGATTTGGTCACCATGCTCGGGATGCCGGGGGGAGCCCTCCGGATGACACGAGACGACTGGCGGGCGTCGCTTACCGATGTGATGCGCGAAACCTTCGCAGTGCACTTCGAAGGCAACGGCTTCTACCGTGCCCAGTGCGATGCCGTCGGCCTCACCCCGAGTGATATTCGTGACGGCGCTGACCTGCACCGCATCCCCCTGCTTCCGGTCAGCATGTTCAAACAGACTGGGGCACATGTGCTCATGACCTGCGGGCTCGAGGATGTCGAGATCGAGATCCGGTCGACGGGGACCAGCGGTGTGCCGTCGGTCGCGCGGCGTGATTCGACGACGGTGACCAGGGCATCGGTCGGAATTTTCGGTGGATACCGCGACTTCTTCGGCATCTCCCAGGGCGCCGGGCTGTTCCTGTGCCCCTCCACCGCCGAGGTGCCCGAGATGGGCATGGTGAAGATCTTCAATCTCCTCACCGGGATGCTCGATGACCACCGGTACGTCGTGCGCGAGTACTCCTTCGATCCCGAAGAGGCCCTGGCGCAGCTGCGCAGCTGGGAGGGACGGATGACCCGCCACCTCATCGGTCCGCCGTTCATCATTGCCAGGTTCCTGAAATACCTGGAACTGGAGGATATTCCACTCAGGCTTGACCCCGACTCGCTGATCATCATGCTCGGCGGCTGGAAGCAGTACACCGGCAATTCGATCAGCCGCGACGACTTCAACGAGAAGGCACAGCGCGTACTGGGAATCGACCGCACCCGCATCCGCGACATGTACGGGATGATCGAGTCGAACATGCTCGCCATCGAGTGCGAGCATCAGCGCAAGCATGTGCCGCCGTGGTGCTACATCTCCATCCGGGACGTCACTGACGCCTCCGTCGAACTGGAGCCCGGAAAGACCGGCGGGATAGCGATCCTTGATGCACTGAACACCGCGTATCCCGGCTTTCTGCTTTCGGACGACATCGGTGAGGTGGACGAGCGCGACTGCCCCTGCGGCCGCACCGGCCAGACCGTCAAGTTCCGGCGGCGGCGCCAGGGTGCCGAGCTGGGCTGCTGCGCCGTGAGTATCGAAAAGTACATCGACTCACAGGAAGTCGTCGCCGAGTGCGAGCTGGTTTCCGCTGGGGTGACGGAAGCGGTGGGCGCCTAGTGCCCCGGTTCAGCCCCACAGTGGTCGACCACTTCACCAACCCCCGCAACTCGGGCCGCCTGGCACATGCCGATGTCACCGCCTTCATCGGAAATCCGGTGTGCGGGGACCAGATTCTGTTGAGTGCTCAGGTTCGCGATGACGCCGTTAGTCAGATCGGTTTCGAGGCCTACGGGTGTTCGGCGTCGTTGGCCGTGGCGTCCATTCTCACCGAGCGTCTCAGTGGGATGCCGGTGGGAGACATCGCGGCGATCGAAGCGACTCAGGTCACCGAATGGTCGGGTGGCCTCTCGCCCGAACAGCAGCACGTCGCGGCGCTCGGCGCCGACGTCGCGCAACGCCTAGCCAACAACTACCGCAACGGAATTCACGAAGATGTCAGCACCCTCCCCGGTTCTTAGCCCACCCACACTGGTTGCCCCTGCCGAGATATATCTGGACTACGCCGCCACCGCGCCGTTGCATCCACGCGCGGCGCAAGCCGTCCTGAACGGTCACCGGCTGCTGGGTAATCCGTCCAGCCGCCACAGTGCCGGCCGTGACGCCGCGGATGCCCTCACCGATGCGAGGAAGACCGTCGCGCAGATGCTCGGGGCGGATGCCGATGAGGTGGTGCTCACTTCTGGCGGAAGCGAGGCGAACACCCTGGCCTTATGGGGAACCTTTGCGGCCGTAGGTTTTCAGGGCCATCTGGTGACTTCGTCCATCGAGCACCCGGCCGTTCTCGAGAACGCTCACGCACTGCGGGATCTGGGTGTGGAGGTGACCTTCGTGGATCCAGCACCGACTGGACACCTCGATTCCATGGATGTGGCCCGTGCGCTGCGCCCCGATACCGAGCTGGTGGCGGTGATGCACGCCAACAACGAGACCGGTGCGATCCAACCGGTCCGGGAGATCGCCGATATCGCCATGCGATCGGGTACCGCGTTCCACACCGACGCGGTACACACAGCGGGCAAATTGGACCTGACAGCCGTTGGTGCGACCATGATTTCGGTGTCTGCACATAAGTTCGGCGGGCCACGCGGAATGGGTGCGCTGTTTGTCCGCAGCGGGCATCGGCTGTTGCCGGTGATGCGGGGAGGGCCACAGGAGAACCGGCTGCGTGCGGGCACCGAGAATGTACCCGGCGCCCTCGGCATGGCCGCTGCGGCCGAAGTGTGTCTGCGCGCGGTGGCAATGGGCTACCGGCTGGGCATGCGGGATCGGCGTGAGCAGCTGATCGAGGGGCTGCGTGCGGTCGGCGGCGTGCATCTGAACGTGACCGAACCGGTCTTGGAGGAGACGGTGAGCTTGCGATTCGACGGAATTCGAGCCGATACCCTCGCCGACGATCTCGACATGCATGGCATCTACGTATCCACCGGATCGGCTTGTCATGCCGGCGAAGACACCGTTTCTCATGTGCTGCAGGCGATGCGACTGACCGAGGACCAGGCACGAGGGACCGTTCGGTTCTCTCTGGGCCCGAGTGTGTCACCGGCAGATGTAGACAGGGTTGTCGCGGTCACCACGCGAGCGGTACGAAGACTGCGTGCCATGGCAGGCGGGATGGTCCGATGATCGTCGCCGTCAAGAACCTTGTGGCCGAGCGGGCCCGATTCGTCCTGTCGGTGATCGGTGTGGCCGTCGCGGTGATCCTGGTACTGGTGATGTCGGGCATCTTCGTCGGCACCACCAATCAGGTGACCACCTACATCGATCACTCCAAGGGAGCGGTCTGGGTGGTTCAGCCGGGTGTGTCGCAGATGTTCCGGGCAGTGTCGTGGCTGCCCGGTGACGGTAAGGACCGGCTACTTACGGTGCCCGGTGTGCAGTCGGCGGAACCAATCCTTGGTCTGCCATCAGATTTCGTGCACAACGGTGGGCACACCGCGTACTTCGTTGTCGGATACGACAACGCCACCGGGGTGGGCGGCCCGTGGTCGCTGTCCGAAGGACGCAATGTCGCCGGTTCCGGCGAGGTGGTGTTGGACCGGGTGCTGGCGAAGAAGAACAAGATTCATGTCGGGGACGCCGTCCAGCTCGTGGACGGCGACTTTACGGTCGTGGGGCTGTCCAATCAGACTGCCGCCGTGGGCAATTTCTATGCGTTCATCTCCCTGCCAGATGCCGCGCACTTATTGCGGGCCGCAAATCGGGTGTCCTACTTCCTCGTTCAGCCGGCAGCGGGGTTCACCGGTGATCAGGTGGCGGATTCGGTGAGAAAGACGGTGCCAGGAATGGATGCGCTGACGTCGGAGACCTTCGCCGCGAACAGCCGTGCCATCGTGATCTCGATGATCGGGCGACCGCTCAAGACGATGATTGGGATCGCCGCACTGGTCGGGGTTGCGCTGGTGGGCTTGACCGTGCTGGCTGTCACCACCGAGCAGATGAGTGATTTCGGGGTGTTGCGTGCATTGGGTGTTCGCCCAGGACAGTTGTGCCGCATCGTGATTACTCAAGCTGCGCTGATCGCCGGGCTCGGATATCTGTTGGGCGCCGGGATCACCTACGGAGTGCAGTTCGTGGTGAAGGACCGACTGGGAGATGTCACGGTGCAGGTGACTCCCGTGATGCTCGCGGCAATGGCCGCAGCCACCGGCGTGATGGCGGTCATCGGATCACTCATACCGGTCCGACGGGTAACACGGATTGATCCCGCTCAGGCGTTCCGGAGGTGAGTGCAATGAACAGTTCTGGAAAACCGAATGTTTCGCATGAGCCGGTTCTGCAGCTCAAAGGCATCGAGCACAAGTACGGAACCGGTGATGCGGCCGTACATGCATTGCGGGGCCTGGACCTGACGGTCAACCCCGGTGAGGTGGTGCTGATTGTCGGCCCTTCGGGCGGCGGTAAGACCACCGCACTTTTGGTCATGGGGTTGCTGCTGACCCCGGGGTCGGGTGTGGTCAGGATCGGCGGCCAGAACGTGGGTGACCTGAGTGAGCGTGAACGCGCCCGAATCCGTTTGGAAAAACTGGGATTCCTGTTCCAGGAGTACAACCTCCTGAATGCGTTGACGAGTGCGGAGAACGTGGCGCTACCGTTGCGCTACGCCGGGGTGGGCAAGGCCGCGGCCGCGTCACGTGCCCGGGAACTTCTGGCGGAGCTCAGGTTGGCGCATCGGACCGATCACCGTCCCCCCGCGCTCTCGGGCGGGGAAAAGCAACGCGTCGCTGCCGCCCGTGCGCTGGTCGCGCGTCCGGGTCTGGTCCTGGCTGACGAACCCACCGCGAACCTGGATTCGGCCACCGGAAGGAAGGTGGCCGAGCAGCTTGCGGATGCGGCCAGGAGCCAAGGGGCGGCGGTGGTGATCGTGACTCACGACCTGCGCCTGACGGATATCGCGGATCGTGTGCTGCATCTTGAAGACGGTGTGCTGCTGGAGAAAGAGGACCAATGACCGAAACCCTGGCGCTTCCCGAAGATACGGAAATCATCGGCGCGCTACGAGACGCACTGACCAAGCTGCTCCCCGAGGAAGATCTGGCACAGGTCGATCTCGATGCCGTGGGTGCTGAAACTGCGCTGCTGAGCCTTCCCATCGACTCGGTGGTACTGATGGCGCTGATGAACGAGCTGGAAGACCGGTTCACGGTGTTCATCCCGGAAGAGGAGGCGTTTGCGTTCACCGTGGTGGGTGATGTCGGCACGTTCATCCGTCAGCGCCTGCGCGATAAGGCGAAACGTCGCGAACAGGCATGAGCGATCACGCGATTCGCCAGCATGTGACGGTCAACGCCCCGGCCATGGCGACGGGTGCGATCGACTATCCCGCGCTGCTTCGCTCAGGTCTTGAGCAGATCGACTTCTACGATTCGCGAAGTCATCTGCATGCGCTTCCGGGGAAAGATCTGGTGAACGCCATCCGGATTCGTGCCGCGACGCTGACGGAAGGTGGCCTGCGGCGCGGTGAACGTGTGGCCATGATCGCGGCGAGTGATGAAGAGTACCTGGCCACACTGCTGGCGGTGCTGTTGCTGGGCGCGGTACCGTGCGCGGTCGCGCCGCCGCCCACACCTTCGCGACCGGAATCGGCGGGAGTGGCGCACTTGCGTGCGGCGCTCGAGGTGTTGAATCCAGTCATGGTCATTGCGCAACCGCGGGTGGCCGTGGCTATCACGCATCCGAACGTGCTGGCGTACGGCGACCCTCTCGATGCGGATCCTATTGATTGGCAATTACTTTCGTCAGCTGCTCCCGGGGATGTCCACCACATCCAGCTCACCTCGGGTTCCACGTCCGCACCAAAAGCAGTGCTGTTAACCCATGGCAACGTGGTCCACAATTCATGCGCAATCGCATACGGCACAAGAGCATTGCGTGGCCGAGATCGGGTGTTCAGCTGGCTGCCCCTCTATCACGATATGGGCTTCATCCAAGTGCTGGCGGCACTTCTCTACGGTCTTCGGGTGGGGGTGATGACCCCGATGGGATTCTTGCGCGATCCGACGTCATGGATACGGCACATGTCCCATCACGGATCGACCCACACCGCAGGTCCACCGTTCGCGTATCGGGCCGTGTCGGATGCGATCGGACGCGGCGGCGTGCCCGCCGACGTGGACTTGTCCGCACTGTGTCACGCCTACGTGGGTGCCGAGCCCATTCCGTACGCGGTGCTGCGTGAGGTCACCGAACGGCTTGCCCCACTGGGAATGCGGGAAGATGCCTTGGTGCCGTGCTACGGCATGGCGGAAACCGTGCTCGCGACAAGTATTGCACTGCAACCCTATTCGATAGAAGGAACGTCCTTCGGCAGGGTGCGCGGCGAGCAGAATCCGGAGGATGATCAGCTCGTGGTGTCCTGCGGTCGGGTGGTCGACGGCCTGCGGCTGCAAATCCTTTCGCCCGAAGGGGAATTACTTCCCGACGGGGCCGTCGGCGATGTTCAGGTGAGTGGGCCGTCGGTGATGTTGGGCTACTTGAGCCCCGGCGGTGGGGTGGTCGCGCCCGAGGGTGGATGGCACGACACCGGAGACCGCGGCTTCCTCGCCGAGGGTGAGCTGTTCGTCGTGGGCCGTCGCAAAGAGATGCTCATCGTGCGGGGACGCAACTTCCCGCCCTATGACGTGGAGCGGGAGATCGACGGTTTATCCGGCGCGGGAGGGGTTTCCGTGGTGTTCTCCCTGCACGATGAGCAGCGTGCCCGCGAATCGGTGATCGCCGTCGTGGGAACCCGGGCGGCGGCCGACGAGTACGACGAGCTGCGCGCCCGTATCACCGGCGGTGTCCGTGCCGCATTCGGGTTCTCCCTCGATGAGGTTGTGGTGGTGCCGGCCCGCACGATCCCGCGGACCACCAGTGGCAAGCGCCAGCGGCTCAAGGTGCGTGAGGCGTATCGGACGGGGCAGCTGGTACCGACTGGAGGTTGACGTGCCACAAATGTGTGACGCCCTGGTGATTGGCGCGGGGCAATCGGGCCTGGCGGCCGGGAAAGCATTGATCGACAGGGGCTTACGCCCGATACTTTTGGAGGCGGGTAACGAGCCGGGAGGCGCGTGGAAGCACTACTACGACAGCCTCGCCCTGTTCAGTCCGGCGCGGTACTCCGGCATGGTGGGTATGCCGTTTCCCGGCGATCCCGATCGTTATCCGGTGCGAAACGAGGTCATCGCGTATCTGCGTGACTACGCGATGCGGCTTGATGCCGAGATTCGGTCGGATTGCCGCGTGGTGCGAGTCGGCGCGGATGTGCACGGCTACTCGGTACTGACTGATGATGGTGACGTACTGGTGTCGCCGATCTTGATCGCGGCTACCGGTACGTACGGAAACCCATATATTCCCCAGGTTTCCGGGGCCGAATCATTCTCGGGACGTCAGTTACACGCCGGACAGTATCGAGCGGCGGCGCCGTTCGCCGGTGAGCGCGTGGTGGTGGTGGGAGCGGGAAACTCGGCAGTGCAGATCGCGGTGGAACTTGCAGATACGGCGGCGGTCACGCTGGCTACCCGCGGGCGCCCACGCTTGGTACCGCAACGTCCACTGGGGCTTGATATGCATTTCTGGTATGCCAGAACGGGTTTAGACACCGCTCCGGTCGGGTCTTGGTTGCCCCGTCGGCCCAACGCGCCGGTGTTCGATGACGGCCGGTATCACGCGGCGCTCGGTGAGAGATGCCCCGATCGCCGAAAGATGTTCATACGCATCGACGATGATGCGGTGGTCTGGGCCGACGGCGCCGTCGAATCTGTCGACACGATCGTATGGGCGACGGGATATCGGCCAGACGTCGGCTATCTGGCAGGCTTGGGCGTGCTCGACACCAAAGGTGTTCCGCGCCATCGGAACGGGATAGCGATCTCGCGCCAGGGTTTGGGATACGTCGGCCTGGAGTGGCAGAGATCGCTGTCCTCAGCGACACTGCGAGGAGTCGGGCGAGACGCCGTCTTCGTCGTCGACCGCTTGCTGCGTCAACACTCCCGACGCTATCCGTCCACACCGAATAGCTTGGCGCCGTTGCGGTAGAGGACGTCGCGCATCCAGTCCTCGTCGATGCCCGGCATGGACTGCATTGCGGTTATAGCCTCGGCGTATCCGTAGGGGATGTTGGGGAAGTCGCTGCCGAAGTAGATCTTGTGGCCTAGATCGACAAGCCGTGGGTAGTCGGCGGGTGGGAAGGGCGCCTTCTCGTTGGAGAAGGCGGTGAAGGCCATGGTGGTATCGAGCCGAACTTCCTCGTACTGCTCGGCGAGATCGAGGAAATCGCTGTACTCGGGCATTCCCATGTGGGCGACGATCAGGCGCAAGCGAGGGAATTGCGTGAGGAGGGCGCTGATTCGATCGGGCCCGGTGAATTCACCCGGCGCCGGACCCGACCCGCAATGGATCACCACGGGAATGCCGGCGTCCTCGATGAGACCCCATGCCGGAACAAGCAGAGGATCAGTGGGGGAGAAGGCCCCCACTTGAATGTGGACCTTGAATACGCCCGCGCCCGCCTCGATGGCGTCGCGCACGTAGTCGGCGGCCTCGGGCTCGGGGAACAGGGTGGCGGTGTGGATGCAGTCCGGTGTCTGTTCCGCGAACTGGCCGGCCCACTGGTTCAACCAGGCCGCCATCTGAGGTTTGTGCGGATAGACCAACGAGGTGAAGCGCAGTACTCCGAACTCGCGCAACGTCGCGAGCCGCTGGGACTCCTCGGCGCGGTAGGTGATGGGCCAGGGGCGCCCAACCAGCGGGCCGGCCGAGTCGAAGTACGCCCACACCTTGTCCATGACGGATTTCGGCATGAAGTGGGTGTGCACGTCCACGATGCCGGGAATCTCCAGCTGCTGCCAGATCTGTCTGACGGGCGTCGGGTCGAAGGCTGAAACGGGCATGTGCCTATCTATATCAATCGATCTACGCCGCCGAACCAGGCCGCGGAAATATACCCCCTAGGGGTACTTGCCAACCCGGATTGCCCGCTGCTACGTTCAGTCTGGTCAGATACCCCCATGGGGTATGGAAAGGAATGGATAAATGACAGCGACGGAAACCTACGACTGGAACCTGAAGGGTGACTGGTTCGATGTGTGCAGTTGCAAGCTGCCGTGCCCGTGCAGCTTCGCGCAGGAACCCACCCACGGTGACTGCCTGTTCACCCTGGTGTGGCATGTCAGCGAGGGACATTGGGGCGATGTGGATTTGACCGGCTTGGGCGTGATCGCCCAGGGAGAGTTTCAGGGGAACATGTGGATCGGCGATCCGGACGCGACCATGAAGCTGATGTTCTACATCGACGAGGATGCCGACGCCCGGCAGCGCATCGCGCTTGAACGCATCTTCACCGGCAAGGAAGGTGGCTGGCCGGCCGAGTTCGCGAGTCTCATCGAGGAGCTGCGCGGTATCGAATACGTTCCGATCAACTTCGACAAGGCTGACGATCTCGCGAGCTGGAGTGCGCAGATTCCGGGCAAGGTGGATCTGCACGTCGAGGCGTTGACCGGTCCGACCGCCGACCCCAGTCGGCGGGTCACCACCGCGAACGCACCGGGTGCGGAAGTTGGACCGGGTCAGATCGCAACCTGGGGTGTAGTCAAGAAGGACCACTCCGTCGGGTTCGAATGGTCGCACGAGCACCGCGGCGGATCCAGTAAGCACTTCCCGTTCGACTGGCGCCCCGACGGCACGGCGCCACAGGTCAGCGAGGAATTGGCCGAGGCCCAGCAGGGCGGCGGCTGCTGCTGTTCACACTGAGCGAAGCCGGACCGCACCCGATATCGGATTTCGGGTGCGGTCCACGCCGCCCAACAGAGCTTGATCTCAAGTCCAGTTGAGGATCTAGCGTCGCGGGTATGACCTTTAGACCTGATGAGATCGCATTCATGAGGCAAGCCGACCTCGGCAGGCTTGCCACGATTCAACCCGACGGCACACCCCAGGTGTGTCCGGTTGGATTCTCGTACACCGAGCAGCTCGGGACGATTGACGTTTCCGGCTACAACATGAGTCGAAGCCGTAAGTACCGCAACATCATCCGAAACGACAAGGTCGCGTTCGTCGTGGATGACATCCCGTCCCGAGATCCCTGGCGGGTGCGCTGTGTGGAGATACGCGGGACGGCCCAATCTGCTGTAGGCCCGGTGGCTCGCGGTGCCGCCGGCGACGAGCTGGATACCGCGATCATCCGCATTACCCCCAGCCGGATCATCAGCTTCGGTATCGACGACCCCAGCACGGATCCGCACCTGGTAGCGGCCGACAACCGCGATGCCTAGGGCTCTCTACGGTCGCCGATTCCGATTGCCGCCCGTGTCATGAACTCATCGTCGTCGACAGGCCCAAGAGTCGGCGAATCAGCAGCACACGAAGGCCCCACCGATGCGGGCGGGCCACTGTTCCGGTGATGGAGCGTTCGAGGTTGTCAAGAAGCTGTTCGACCACCGCGTTGTGCGCCGGAACCACAATGGCGCTGAGCTTGATCCAGTCGACAGGCCCGCATTCCAGATCCAAGGTGTGACGCACCAGTACACCGGCGCGACGGGGTATTGCCTCCAATACGTGCCGGCCGTCGATGACGCTCCCATTCACGTTGTCGAAGGTGAATTCGGCAAGCCGGCCGGGTACATGTGCGGTGCACGTGTACCAGACTTTCCCATGGCCGCCACTGGCTCCCGTGGCGAGGGGTCGATCTAGAATCATTGGGCTCCAGTCGGTTCCCGGCCAGAATCGGTCCCCAGGTGATCCGAGGGTTGTGAACAAGGGCGTGACGTCGTCAGGGGTCGCTCCGGGAAAAAGCCGTTCGTGGACGTTCCTGACGCGCCAACTGCGCACATCACTGCGACCGGTCCATCGGACCCAAGAGCGATGCAACGGAATCATGTTCTCAGTGAATCAGTCCGGCTGACGTCACCCGCCACACCCGGGGAATGAAGTCGAGGCGTTAGGTCTTCAATGGATACGTGAACATCGACCTGACCGGTAAGACAGCGCTAGTAACGGGATCCACGCAGGGCATCGGACTGGAGATCGTCCGGCAGCTCGCGGCCAGCGGCGCGCGTGCCGTGGTGAACGGGCGCTCTCAAGAGCGTGTCGACGCGGCCGTCGCCGAGTTGGGACTTCAGCACGGGCGCGTCATCGGCGTGGCTGCCGACGTTTCTACCGCTGAGGGCGTTGACCTGCTCCGTGAGCAGCTCCCCGAGGTGGACATTCTGGTCAACAATCTGGGCATCTTCGGCGCCATACCGGCACGCGAGATCACCGATGAGCAGTGGCGGAACTACTTCGAAGTGAATGTGTTGTCCGCGGTACGTCTCATTCGGGCATACCTGCCGGGGATGGTCGACGCAGCCTGGGGTCGCATCATCCAGATCGCCAGTGATTCGGCGATCGTCATTCCGCAGGAAATGATCCACTACGGCGTCTCCAAGACAGCACTGCTGGGAGTGACGCGTGGCTTCGCGAAGGACGCCGCGGGCTCGGGTGTCACGGTCAACTCGGTGATCGCTGGGCCCACACACACCGCGGGCGTGGAGGACTTCGTGTATCAGCTCGTCGACAAGTCGCTGCCGTGGGATGAGGCACAGCGTGAATTCATGAAGAAGTATCGGCCGCAATCGCTGTTGCAGCGTTTGATCGAGCCGGTGGAGATTGCCAATCTTGTGGTCTATCTCAGTTCTCCACTGGCATCTGCGACCACCGGCGCTGCGGTTCGTGCCGATGGCGGCTACGTGGACTCGATCCTGCCTTAGCCAGTCAGGGCTTGGTTCCACAAAGAAGGGCCGCTTCCGTAGGCTGATCCGGAAGCGGCCCTTGGTCTTTACGTCTTAGTTGATGCCACCGATGTACTGGCCGCTGGGCGGCGGGGTGAAGCGCATCTGCGGACCCGAGTTGTTCATCGCGTACTGTCCGGTGCCCAGCCTAGCGTGATCCCGGTTGCCGCCCCCACTGCCGTTGTTTCCGGCGCCGGCGACGACAGCGGAGGTGGGGCTGCTCGTCAGTTCGATGGCGGCGTAGGCGGGTGCCAGGATCGCCAGACCGATACCGGCCGCGGCGACAACCCGGCGAACGTTGGTGGATACTGCCTGCGAGCTGGCGGCGATGGCGGTCATTTTCTCTGCGCTCCAATGCTTTTGAAGATTATCTTGCGATGCTTCCAACAACATGAGTGCTATCTGTTGCCATCCTGAAGTGCCTGTGATAAATCAGTCAGCCCGAAGCGGAATAAACCCGTCGGCCGGGCCGTTGTGCATTGCAAGACAGCCGAATACGCCAACGCGGACCCTGGTTGGTCATATGATCGCGTGGGTCCGCGTTGGCGTGTGATCGGTCAGTTGTATGAGGGGCACGAGATGTCGACGTACACCGTCGAGAAGGCAGTGGCCCCGCGCAGGCCCTCGATTCCGGTCACCACACATTCAGACAACGGCGCTGTCGGAATTCCATTCAGTTGGACCGTGTAGCCCTGGGCCTGCAACCTGTCCACGGTGTCCGATGCCGACGATCCGCCGCCTGCGGCGGAGGCCTGCGCGCCGAAGGTGAATGAGGCCACGGCCATGGCGCCGAGCGCGGCCAGTGCCACCAGGAACGAAACTCCTGACCGGATGGCCCATCGAGTGCGGGAGGTGATGGGGGTGTTCATGGCGGTTTCCTTTGTCGTGCGGTAGAGCAATTAAGTGCTAACGCTTGAGGCAACTTCTATCCATTAGTGAGTATTTCTCTCTGTGCTGTTAGATAGACCACATGGTTACAGGTGGCGCTATCCATTAGGGGAGCTAGGGTTGGAGGATGGATACGAGTACGTCGGGCACGATCGCCGCCGTATTGGGTGAGCCGCTTCCCGTCGAACTGATGAACACCATTCGTGGTGGTCGGGGGGATGTTCGGGATGCCCTGGACACCGACGAGGCTGTGTACGAATGGCTCGAGGTGATGGCGGATCGAATCCTGGCCGAATCGGGCGCGCACACCATCGCCTTCTCACTGGAGGACGCACGGTTTGTTAGGGATGATCTCAGGGCGCTGCGTGACGCGCTGCGGAGTCTGGCCGCCGAAATCACCGAGGATCCGCGGCCGTCAATATCCGCTGTGACGCACACCCAGGCTGTGGCGACGATCAACATGCTCGCGAGTGCCCGCGCGGAGTTGGTGTGGCCCGTCGATGGAGAGCCGATCCGGGCGGCGACTGTGCGTGGGTCGCAAGCGCGGTTGGCTGTCGGGCTAATCGCGCGCCAGGCGATCGACTTCTTGGGTGGCCCAGCACGACACCAGTTGCGTGCCTGCCTAGGCCCGCACTGTGTGTTGTTCTTCGTCAAGGAGCACCCTAGGCGTGAATGGTGCACGCCGAAATGCGGCAACCGGGCGCGGGTCAAGCGACACTATGACCGCCACGCCGCGGCCGGGTCCTGACGGTCAGCCGTTCTCGGGGACCGCGCGCCGCTTCTCCAGGTACACCTTGGCGGCCGTGGCCACTGCGGGCAGGGTCGACAAGATGGCGATGATCAGGATGATGATGTCCAGGTGTTCGCCGACGAAGGCGATGTTGCCCAGGAAGTAGCCGATCATCGTCAGGCCGATACCCCACGCGGCGCTGCCAATGGCATTGTATAGCAGGAATATTGGATAACGCATGCCCGACATGCCCGCGATCACGGGGGTGAAGGTCCGCACCACGCCGATGAACTGGGCAACCAGAAGCGTCTTGGGTCCGTGTTTGTCGAAGAACTCGCGGGAGGCGGTCAGATAGCGCTGTTTGAAGAAGCGCGCGTCTTCCTTCTTGAACAGCGCCGGCCCGAGTCGACGTCCGATGAAGTACCCGCACTGGCTGCCCAGCAGCGCGGCCACCGCGGCACACGGAGCCAACACCTGGATCGCGACGGGGGAGTTGGGCTGAGCGGCAATCAGTCCCGCGGAGAACAGCAGGGTGTCTCCGGGCAGGAACGGGAACAGCAGGCCCGTCTCGATGAAGACGATGACCATGACACCGGCCAGCACGGCACCACCGAACAGACCGCCCTCGCCCAGCCAGTACATCGGATCCATGACGTCCGCGGGCGCCAGACCCATGTCCATGGCTGGAAGCTAGCTACGGAACATTGCTGGACAGGAAACAACACGAGAACCCCACCTGGCGAAGTGTCCGTCACGGCACTTTGAGCACTCACCGGTCACCGGACCCCCGGATCGCCGGTGGTGATAACAGCGCGCGCACCTCCTCATCGGAGATCTGGTGAAAGTCCTGATAGGCGTCGCCGACCGCCTGAAATCGGGGTGGGCACGACGCGACGACGAAATCGTCCACCAGGGAACCGAATCGGCGGAACGCCGAGCGCGGGGCTACCGGAACCGCCGCCACCACTCGTGCCGGTGATGCCCTCCTGATAGTCAGCAACGCCACGCGCATGGTCGCGCCGGTAGCGATCCCGTCATCGACGAGAATTACTGTCTTGTCTTTGATTTCAGTGCCGTGGTGGGTCAGGTACATCCGTTCGCGGCGGGCCAGCTCGCGCCACTCGCGGGCGGTGACGTCGCGGAGTTGTTCCGGGGTGATCTCCATGGTGCGCACGATGTCGTCGTCGACGACCACCTCGCCTCCGCTGGCAATCGCCCCCATCGCATACTCTTCGTGTCCCGGCACTCCGAGCTTGCGTACGACCAGCACCTCCAGCGGGAGGCTCAGGGCTGTTGCGATCTCTCGCCCGACGGGTATGCCGCCACGCGGCAATGCGAGGACCACAACGTCTTGCGTCTTGTAGGGCGTAAGGATGCCCGCCAGCACGCGGCCGGCGTCCTGGCGATCACTGAACATCCGATGTGTCTGTGACATGGAAACGTTCCTGGCTGGTTGCCTGGATATCTCCATCTTCCGGCCGGGCCAGTGTGCTGACAACCGCTGATCTCTGGACGCCTTCGAACAGCTTGGTGCGAATGGTCGACACGGAATGCGGAAGCCAGACGGCTTGAATGGGAACCAAAGGAGGATTGACGATCTCGATCACCCGCACCTTGCGGTGATAGAGGTCCCCGGGGTCGTCGGTGACGAAGGCGCAGTGATCGGGGTGCGCGAGCACAGCCGTGTGCGGTGGAGTGCCTTGTACTGGATTGACCAGCAGGCGGGGCTCGAAACCGCTTCGGCGGCAGTGTGACACCAATAGGTCGGTGTAAAAGGAATGACGCGGCGGAGCCCACACCACGATGGGGTACTCGGCGATCTCGGCAATGTTGACCTGCTCCCGTGCGGCGAGCGGGTGCGACTGCACGACGGCGATACGCAGTGGTTGGTAGAGCAGAGTGTCGGTGGCCAAGTCGGTGGGCATATCAATCCCACGGCGTAGCGCCAGGTCAAGTGAGCCATGAAGCAGACCATCGCGCATGGTGCTCGGAAAGACTTGTCGCACGGTGATCGACACTGCGGGGTCGCTGGTGACCGCCGGCTCGATGATCCGGTAGACCTCTTCTCCGGAAATGGCGGGCGAGTGCCCGATGACAAAGGCCCGCTGTGGATCTGAGAGGTTGCGCGTCGCGTTGGCCAGCACACGTATCCCAGCGAGAAGCGGTTTTGCGCCGGCATACAGCTCGTGACCGGCGTCGGTCAGTTGCAGGCTGCGTTGCGCACGCGAAAACAGCGCAACACCGAGATCGCGTTCCAGTTGGCGTATTGCCGACGACAACGCCTGCTGGGTGATGAATAGCTGCGCCGCGGCGGCCGCCAGCGTCGGGGCCTCTGCGGCCACCACGAACTGAAACAATCGCCGGGAATCCAGCAAGTCTGCCAGCGAACCACCCTCGGTCATCCCGCTCATCTGCAATGACAACTCCTACTTGTGCTTATACAAGAATAATGTGGTTTTCCCTTGTGCTAGCTAAACCTACGATTTTGTATGGAGATGTGGGTAACCATGGAGCCCACTCGCAGAGGACGACTCCACGCAGGCAAAGGGAGATAATCGAGTGGCGGATCATTCACTAAATGGTAAGACGGTACTCATCACAGGTGGTGGCAAGAATCTGGGTGGGCTGATCGCTCGGGATCTCGCCGCCAACGGAGCCGGGGCAGTCGCGATCCACTACAACAGCCCGTCGAGCAAGGATGCCGCGGACGAAACCGTGGCCGCCATCCAGGCGACCGGAGCCAAGGCGGTGGCGTTCCAGGGCGACCTGACCACCGGAGATGCGGTAAGCAAACTCTTTGCGGATACCGTCGCGGCGGTGGGCCGGCCCGATATTGCGATCAACACGGTTGGCAAGGTGATCAAGAAGCCGTTCACCGAAATAACCGAGGAGGAGTACGACTCGGCCAGTGCGGTCAATGCCAAATCGGCGTTCCTGTTCCTCAAGGAGGCGGGAAAACACGTCAACGACAACGGCAAGATCGTCACGCTTGTGACATCACTGCTGGGCGCCTACACACCCTTCTATGCGGCATACGCCGGAACCAAGGCGCCCGTCGAACATTTCACCCGTGCCGCCTCGAAGGAATATGGGGAACGCGGTATTTCGGTGACAGCGGTAGGGCCGGGCCCGATGGATACGCCCTTCTTCTACCCCGCGGAGGGTGAAGATGCCGTGGCGTACCACAAGACTGCCGCCGCACTGTCTCCGTTCTCCAAAACCGGACTCACCGATATCGAGGACATCGCCCCGTTCATCCGGTTCCTCGTCAGCGACGGCTGGTGGATCACCGGGCAGACCATCCTGATCAACGGCGGCTACACCACCAAGTAGTCACTGTTGCGATAGCGACTCCGTCCGGGACGTCGGAGTCGCAGGAACTGGCCGCCATACGTACTGGGCGAGTAAGACACTCGCCAAGGCGACGGCGGCCAGTTCTGTCAGCACACTGATCACCGCATACGGAGCCGGGGCCCAACCGTGTTCGGAGAAGCCGAACAGGCCAACGGTGCGGGACAGTGCGAACGCCACGAGTGCCCCGGCCGAGCCCAGACCTGCCGCCGCGACCATCCAATCGGGTGCACCCACCACGATCAGGACGGCCATCGCGAAGAAGGCGGCGGCCTGCACCAGGAAGGCGGGGCCGATGGTTGGAATATGTTGGTAACCATGCATATACAGGTATGCGTGAGTATATCCGCTGAGGGCCAACGCCATGGCCAGCGCGAGACGAGACGTGATGTTCATGTCAGTTTGTCCTCCTTGATGGCAAGGGTCTGGCTGCCCTTTAGGTAGCTCACCTCGCGGATGCCGAGGATGTCGTGCAATTGACCGGCGGGCAGCGTCACCGGCTTAGGGGCCGGGCCGTCACCCGGTTTGGGTAGGGGGTACGCCGTTGTGGTCCCGCTGTAGAAGGTGATGTTTCCTTCGGTCTTGGTAAACAATTGGTGCACATGGCCGTTCAGGCATGTCACCGATGCGAACCGCTTCATGTAGCTCAGGGCCTGCACGGAATCGTCGGTACCCCAGCCCCATTCGGGATACATGGCGAACAGTGGGATGTGGCTGAATACGATGATCGGGGTGTCCGAGGAAAGGGGCGCAAGGTCCCTTTCGATGAACTCCAGCTGGTCGTTGCCCAGATGCCCGAGCTTCTTCAGGTTGAGGGTGTTGACCAGTCCGATGACATGCACCCCCGCCATGTCGAAGCTGTACCACCCGTCGCCGCGGGTGCCACTGCCGAATACGCTGCGATACTTCTGCCCGGCATCGTCGACCGAATCATGTTCTCCCGGAACCGTGAACACGTGTGGTGTGCTGAGTCCGGACAGCATCTGTTTGACCTGATCGAACTGTGCATCGGTGGCCAGATGCGTGAGATCGCCGGTGTGAATCACGAAATCCGGTGTGTAGCCCAGATTGTTGATCTGGTTGATTGCATGGCCAAAGGAATCGACGACGTTCGAGTTGGCCGTCCCGTTGAATCCGATATGACTATCACTGATCTGCGCGAAGCGCAGTGTTGGGCGTGCGGTCGCGGCCGCTTCCGAACCCGCCACATGTGAGATCACCTCCTCGCCAGCCACTGTCAACGCAACGGCGGCACCGAACCAGGCGGTGTGCCGAATCAGCTGGCGTCGGGACATGTGTTGCGGATCTTGTTCGTCGGTCATTGCACTACCACCGTCGCCTTCATGAATGGGTGAATCCCGCACACGTACTTGTAGGTGCCGGCCTTGGTGAACTGGTATGAGAACGTGCCCTGCGCGTCCATCCCGGGTGAGCGGAACGCGCCGTCCTCGGACACCACGTTGTGGGGCTCCTCGTCTTTGTTGGTCCAGGTGACGGTGGTGCCCGCAGGCACGATCAGCGTGGGGGGATTGAAGGCGAAGTTCTCGATGCTGACCGCGGGTCCCGTCGGGGCCGGGGCTGAGGGAGCACCTGCGGTTGTCGGCATCGAAGTCATGCCCGGCATTCCCGACATGGCGTGACCCTGCATGCCCGGCGTCCCACTGACATCGGAGGCGACCGTGATCGACAGCGGTGCATCCGATGTCGTGCCGGCACCACTGGAACACGCCGCCAGTGGGATTGCTATCGCCGTGGCGATAGCGGCACAGCGCAACGAAGACAAAGACATGGTGCCCCTTTCCATGAACGAGTCCGCGGTGAGTCGCGGACCACCGCACAGAGATAGGGGCGGGGGTTACAGCCGAACTAAGCCGGACGGTCCGGCGCGAACACCTCGATGTGACCGTCGGCCTCGCGTACCTCCAACGTGGGCAACGGCTTTGGTGCGATGGGCAACTGGTGCGTGATGACCCTTCCATCGGTGGTGAACGATGTGGTGTGGCACGGGCATTGCAGCCGGTCGTGGGCCCCGTCGAACCAGAGTTTGCAGCCCTGGTGGGTGCAGACACCGGAGACCGCCTCGACCTGGCCGCCTACCCGGCGCACGAACCCGTTGACAAATCCGAGATCGAAGGGATGCACCGCACCGTCCGGGACAGCGCTGCTGGCCGCCACGCGTTGCCAACTGCCGGTGTTGGGGACGATCTCGCCCGATTCCTGCTGGGGGTCGCTCTCAGGCTTGGGGTTGATCAGATGGTCCGTGGTGACGGCGACCGCGGCGGCGGCGGCAACGGAGGTGCCGACGAGGACGGTCCGCCGGTTTGGCACCTGCCACCGGTTTTGCCCGGAAGACGCTGGGGCATCACCCATCTGTTCGGCTAGGCGGCTCTGTAGATCGGCGAGGAAATCTTGGCTCGGTGTATCATCGCCGGGTTGGCTAGCGCGCAACTCGATCGCGGTCCGGATCTGTGCTGCCTCGAAATCATCGGGGCGGAAGGCCTTGGGCCGGCGGCTCCGGAGCAGGTCGTCGACATAGCGGCGCAGCCCACGCGGATTCATGACACGTCCTGTTCGTTGATCTGGGCGGCCAGACGCAACGCTCGATGCTGCAGCACCTTGGCGTTGGCGACGGTGACACCCATCTTGGCGGCGGACTCCTTGATCGAACAGCATTGCAGGAAGCGCAGTTCCAGAATTCGACGATAGTTGTCCGGTAGTGCGTCCAAGACCGCTCGCGCATGTTGCGGCGCGGTACTGATGGACTCCTCGGCGTCGGGAGGTCGGTCGGCGATGTCCTGCATGTCGGGAATCGAGGTGATCTCGCGCCCCAACGTCTCGCGCCAATGCGCGGCCAGGACTGTGCGCGCGGTCGTCCGCAAATAGGCACGTACCTCGGCCTTGGTCACGGTGAGGCGTAGCGGGCGCAGCGCGGCAAGAAACACCTCGGCCGTCAGGTCCTCGGCGTCAGGTTTGTTACCCACCCGCGCATAGATGGTGCGGTAGACCCAGATGACATTGTCTTCGTACACCGATTGCCAGTTGGCATAGTGATCGCCGCCCGTCGGAACGGCCCGTAGGCCGCGCCGGGCGATGGGATCACGTTGCGTCATCACCGTCGGTTGTCCCGTCCCCGCAGTGTCCGTCGAGTCCTTTAGGTCCTCGAGGGCAGTTGGATATCTGCCCCTGAAGAAGTAGTGCCGGTGGTTACACGATGCCGACGGCCATGTGGTTCGGGGTAGCGTCACGGGGATGACGGGTGCTCTCGATGGGATCCGGGTGCTGGAACTGGGCACCCTGATCGCCGGGCCTTTCGCAGGCCGCTTGCTCGGGGATATGGGTGCCGAGGTGCTCAAGATCGAGCCGCCCGGCGCGCCGGACCCGCTGCGGACATGGGGGCAGGCCGAGGTCGACGGACACCACGTGTTCTGGACGGTGCACGCACGCAACAAGAAGGCCATCACCCTGGATCTGCGGACCGAGGCCGGGCGCGCACTGTTTCTCGATCTCGTCGAACAGTCGGATGTGATCGTCGAAAACTTCCGGCCCGGCACGTTGGAGAAATGGGGTCTGGGCTACGACGTCCTGGCCGAACGCAACGAGGGCATCATCCTGGTTCGTGTGTCCGGCTACGGGCAGACGGGCCCGGACGCGCACAAGGCCGGATACGCATCGGTGGCCGAGGCCGCCAGTGGTCTGCGGCATCTCAACGGTTTTCCCGGTGGCCCGCCGCCCCGGATGGCGCTCTCGATCGGCGATACTCTCGCCGGCATGTTCGCGGCTCAAGGGGCGCTTGCCGCGCTGTATCGGCGGACCGTCACCGGCCGCGGACAGATCGTCGACGCGGCGCTGACAGAGAGTTGTTTGGCCGTACAGGAATCAACCATCCCCGACTACGACGTGGGTGGGGTGGTGCGGGGGCCGTCGGGCACCCGGCTGGAGGGCATCGCGCCGTCGAACATCTATCAGAGCGCCGATGGCAGCTGGGTGGTCATCGCCGCCAACCAGGACACCGTCTTCCGTAGACTGTGCGAGGCGATGGATCGACCGGAGCTGAGTTCCGATGAACGTTTCGTCAATCATGTTGTTCGCGGGCGTAATCAGGACGAGTTGGATGCGATCATCGCCGAGTGGGCGGCGCAGCGCGCACCAGCGGACATCATCGATGTGCTCAGTGCCGCCGGGGTGATCGCAGGCCCCATCAACACCGTGGCCGATGTGGTGCAGGACCCGCAGCTCAAGGCGCGCGAGATGCTCGTCGAGCATTTCGACGAACACCTCGGCCGCTCGGTGCTGGGGCCGGGTGTGGTCCCGGTGCTGTCCGAATCACCGGGCGGTGTCCGCAGCGCCGGCCCGGCGCGTCCCGGTCAGCACAACGAGGACGTCTATGTGGGGCTGCTGGGTAGGAGCGCCGCGGATATCGAGTCGCTGCGGGCGCAGGGGGTGCTGTGATGGCGACGAGCCAGTCGGGTGCAGAGCATGTGCAGCTGCCCGCGCATGTCACCATCCGCGAGGTGTTGTTGCGGGATGGACTGCAGCTTGAGGCGCCGATCTCGTTGGCGGACAAGCTCAAACTGCTCGACGCCATCGCGGCGACGGGTGTGCGGGAGGTCGAGGCCACCGCGTTTGTGTCACCCACCAAGATGCCGGCGCTGGCCGACGCGGCCGAACTCGCGGCGCAGCTGCATCATTACCCGGGTATCGAGTTCTCGGCACTCGTCGCCAGCCCCAACGGCGCCAAGCGTGCTCTGGCAGCGGGATTCACCTCACTGGAGTACGTGGTCTCGGCCGCCGACGGGCACAGCCGTGCCAATGTCGGAACCAGCAGTGCCGAGGCCACCGCACGCATCGAGGAGATCGTGGCGCTGGCATGTGATGCGGCTGCGACGGTGGAGGTGATCATTGCCTGCTCATGGGACTGCCCGTTCGATGGTCCCACCCCGGAACATCGGGTGCTCGACATCGTCCGACGCGCCCGGGACTGGGGTGTCGACCGCTACGCCCTGGCAGACACCATCGGCACCACCACCCCGCGCCGCGTAGCGAATCTCATTGCGGCGGTGAGTCCGATCATCGAGGGCGCACCCCTAGGTGCGCATTTCCACAACACCCGCGGATCCGGTCTGGCCAGTGCCTATGCCGCCGTGCAGGCCGGAGTGAGACGACTGGATTCCTCGATCGGCGGGCTGGGGGGCTGCCCGTTTGCGCCGGGGGCAACGGGCAATATCGCCACCGAGGATTTGGTGTATCTGTTGCGGGATAGCGGTATCGACGTCGACGTGGATCTTCACGCCGCGATCGAGGCCGCCCGGGCGGTGCAGTCGGTGGTCGGACACGAGGTTCCCAGCGCTTTGCTGCGCGCGGGTGATCGGTTATCGAGCTAGACCGTTGTGGTCGTACGGGGTTGGGCCCCAGGAATTTGGTGTCCGGGCTGGGCACTGTCACTAACTTCCCCGCTTTCCCTTCTGTGGGTGCCGGCAGGTGGTCTAGCTTGCTAACTGACTCGCAAGTCAGTTAGCGCTGATTCTTACTCAAGGAGGAGTATGTCCACACCGGTGCTGATCGGGATCATCGTGGGAGTGCTGGCCCTGGGAGGCTTGCTGGGGGCAGCCGTGCTTTTTGCCCTTGCTTCCGGCGACAACGGGCCGCGCCGGTTCGGGGTGACGACACCGGGAACCGACTTCTTCGACAAGACGGCATCGTTCGCGGTCACCGCGGAGATCAGCGTGCCCGGGCCCGTCGAGCGGGTGTGGACCCAGGTCTCAGAGGGTGGCTATCTGGAGAGTATTCCGTTTGTGTCCGGCCCGGTGAGGTCGGGCGACCGGATTGTGACCCGCACTCCGCTATTTGCCTTCACCGAGAAGGTGGTCCACAGCGAGGAGGGGCGCAAGCTGGTGACGATTGGGGCGGGCGTTTCGGTTCCACTGGTGCTCAAAGCATTTGGCGAACGTTGGGAACTTGCCACCGAGGGAAACAAGGTGCAGGTGCGCTGGACGGTGGGAATCACCCCGAAATGGGTCGGCTGGTTCCCGATGCGTTGGACGGCGTTCGCGGTTCGCCCCTTCCTGCGGACCCTGTTGTTCTTGGCTATCCGTTAGCGGCCGCGCGCGACAGCGGGACGTCCCCGAGCACGATCCCACTGAACATGGTGGCGATCGTATCGGCGACTTCCGTCATTGTTGTTGTGGGATCGTCGGATTCGGCGATGATGCTGTTGGCGGTGACGAACATCGTCATGAGCATGCGGGCTGCCATGTGCGTGTGCACGCCGGCCTTCAGCTCGCCACGGACGGCCAGGGTTTCCATGAGGGTCACCAGGGGAGGCAGCACGATGGTCTCGTCGATATGGCGGTACGTCTCCGCGCCAAGGACCATCGGTGCCTGGCGCATGAGCTCCCGATATGTTCTGTCGCGCAGCGATCGTGACAGATAGACCCATGCGGAGGCCGCCGCGACTTGTGGGCCGCTTGGACCGGGCTTGTCCAGTCGACGGATGGCGGTGGTCACGGTGTCGGCGGTCTCGGTCAGGCATTCGGTGAGCAACGCGGTGAACATCGCCTGCTTGTCGGAGAAGTGGTAGTAGAACGTGCCCTTGCTGACTTCGATACTGCTGACGATGTCATCGACGGTCACACTGTTGTAGCCGGTGGTGGTGAAGTGCTGGCGTGCGGAGTTCAGAAGATCGGAACGGGTTTGTTCTGCGTACATCTGCCGCCGGGTAGCCATGCAGGCAGTCTAGTCAGATCCCGACCCATGGTCAGTTTCTGCACTCCCGGCCGGACGTCCGCTCACCACACCAAGCGGGCCAGGTACGTCTGTGCGTAGCGCCGTACCGCTGCGGTGTCGGTGATATCAAGAACACCGGCGCGATTGGTCAGTAATGAACCAACCAAGCGGACAAGGATTTCCGAGACGGCCAGGACCGCATCGTCGGGCATGCTGACGCCGCTGTGCCGAAGCGAGGTCGCCACCAGCGCGCTCGCGCGCACGATGGCTTTCTCGCCCGACGGCGTGTTCAGCCCTATGACCAGCTCGGGCTCGTTCTCGATGATGGTGCCCGCCAACCGGCTTTCGGTGATCAGCCGCATGGCCAGGGTGAAGCATTCAACGATCGCCCCTTGTGCATCCTGGCCGTTGGCGACGACGGCGAGCTGACCGAAGATGACCAGGCTCTCTGCCTCGATGAGGTGCTCGAACAGTGCTTCCTTGGTAGGGAAGCGGCGATACAGAGTGCGGCGGCTCACCCCGGCGCGTCGGGCGATGGCATCCATGTTGGCCCGGCGCATCCCGTGCCGCTCAAACTCGGTGCGTGCGGCATCGAGCACGGCGTCGGTGGGCGGGGCGCTGGTCGTCACCCCCTGAGTATTCGCCTCTTCGCACGAGATGCTCATCGGTGTCTGCTCTATGCCGCCCCGTTGTGCAGCGGGCGGGGGTCCACTGCCTCGCGCTTCCAGCCCTCCGCCGCCCATGGCAGGTACAGCCAGCGCACCGGCAGCCTGTTGAACACCGGGTTCAACGCGCGCATCACCGTCGCGAAACGCTGGAAGTTGCGTTCCTTCTTGTCGTTCCACTCCAGGCGGCAGACGTTCTGCATCTGTGGTGGCAGTGTTCCGACGATCACCGTCCGGATGAAGGCATTCAGCGGCGCCGAGAGCACTCGCCACACCGGCTTCGGAATCTGCTTGGGGCCGGGCAGCCCCTGACGGATGTAGCCGGTCGCGTAGAGGATGGTCTTGGTCGGCACGAACCGGTCGAACATGCCCTCCATATACGTGACGAACTCGTCGTACGTCTGGGGCTGATTGCGGGCGCTGACGCCGTAGAGGCTGTACCAGACCTTGCTCTCTTCGAAGATCCGTACCTTCTCGTCGTAGGAGAGCCGGCGAATGAATGTGTCGGTGATGTACAGCACCTGGTCGACGAAAGTCGCATGGGCCCAATAGAAAAGCTCCGGATTGAGGGCGTGATAGCGAGTACCGTCGCTGATGGTTCCGCTGATGGGCTTGTGGAAATCGCGCACCATCCGGCCCCACTTCTGCGGGTCGGCCGAGTAGATGGTCTTCATGATCGGCGGACCGGAGCGGCGTGCCCTCCCGATGGTGTCGGTGAAGATCACCGAATGGTCCTCGACGGCCTTGCCCAGCTGCTCGATGCAGTTTTCGGTGCCGGCCAGCCGCTGGAATCCGAGGACTCCGCGAATGTCGCCGTAGAACTTCCACACCAGGGAATCGGCACCCAGGCGCGGCGTTTCCGGGGTGATTTCCTCGTCGACGGGCATGGGTATTGCCTCGCGGAGCCCTTCGTCCAGCGTGAGGGCACTCTGATCGACCACGGTCGCCTCCTGGCTCGTTGGCACAAAGTTGTGAACTTGTGCCAAATAGTACCCATGGCCTGCCCGTGATGCAAGGTCTGGATGAGGGCGGCCGGGTAGGGCTAGTTCTCGTCGGACGAGTCGGTCCGCACGGGTCGCCGCCGCGCCCATGCCGCGAAAACGGCCGCGACGAGTGTCATGGCGATACCGGTCCACAGATTGACGTTGCCGCCCGCCTTGGCGAGGTTGTGCACCGACGCGTCGTGGATACCGACACCTACGAGGATCAGGCCGAAGATGCCCAGCAGCGCAGCGATGACGTTGCGTATGTCAAAAATGTTGCGCATGGCCATCCTTCGATGGTGGTCAGTGGAAGATCAGGTTCAGGGCTACTACCAGCACCAGCGCCACCGTCGCCAGCTTGGCCGGTTGCCGGTACCAGGCCGACGTGGGGTCGTCACCGGAGAAGGCATGGGGAGTCTCGGAATACACCAAACCCGCCAGCTCGGCGACGGGCTTGGGTGCTGTCACCAGGCTGACCGCCACACTCACCACGATGTCCACGGTGAAGGCGACACCGGCCTCGATGAAGTTGGAACCCTGTCCGGAGAGGGTGAACACACCCGCTTCAAAGAGCGACCACACACCCACGGCCGCAAAGGTTCCGGAAACCAAACCGGCCCAGCCCGCGGTGGCGGTCATCCGCTTCCAGAACATGCCCAAAATGAACGTTGCGAACAGCGGTGCGTTGAAGAAGGCGAACAACGTCTGCAGGTAGTTCATCACGTTGTTGTAGTTGGCCGCGATGAAGGCAGTACCGATGGCGATGACGGTGGCACCGACGGTGGCCAGTTGGCCGACGCGCAAGTAGTAACCGTCGGGACGGTCCTTGCGGATGTAGCGCTGCCACAGGTCATAGCTGAACACTGTGTTGAAGGCCGAGACGTTGGCTGCCATCCCCGCCATGAAAGACGCCAGCAGGCCGGTGATGGCAACCCCCAGAACACCGGTCGGCAGAACCTCTTTCATCAGATAAAGCAGCGAATTGCTGTACGTCAGGTTGGGGTCGTTGGTGGGCTGCCCCGCCTTATAGGCGGCCATCTGCGGCACCAGCACCGCGCAGATCATCCCGGGGATCACCACGATGAAGGGGATGAACATCTTCGGGAAGGCGCCGATGATCGGGGTGCGTCGCGCGGCCGACAAGGACTCGGAGGCCAGTGCGCGCTGTACCTCGACGAAATTGGTGGTCCAGTAGCCGAACGAGAGCACGAATCCGAGGCCGAACACAATGCCGATGACCGAGAGCAGATTGTCGGAGAACCCGCTGAGTTCATTGCCGGGCCAGGAGGACATCTGCCCGACGGAAACCTTCTCGCGCAGTCCATCCCAACCACCCACCTTGTTGAGGCCAACAATGGTCAGCGGCAGCAGTGCCGCCACGATGACGAAGAACTGCAGCACCTCGTTGTAGATGGCAGCTGAAAGACCACCAAGGGTGATGTAGCACAACACGATCGCCGCCGCTGCAATGACCGATACCCATAGTGGCCAGCCCAGCAGCACATTCACGATGGTTCCCAGTAGATACAGGTTCACCCCGGCGATGAGTACCTGGGCGATGGCAAAGCTGATGGCGTTGACAAGGTGCGCGCCAACACCGAAGCGGCGCAGCATGAATTCCGGCACACTGCGCACCTGTGAGCCGTAGAAGAACGGCATCATGATGATGCCGAGGAACAGCATGGCTGGTACCGCGCCAATCCAGAAGTAGTGCATGCCAACCATGCCGAACTGAGCCCCGTTGGCAGACATACCCATGATCTCAACGGCGCCCAAGTTGGCCGATACAAAGGCCAGGCCTGTCACCCAGGCGGGTAAGGAACGTCCCGAGAGGAAGAAGTCGATGCTGGAGGAGACTCCGCGCCGGGCCAGCAGGCCGATGCCGAGAACGAACACGAAGTAGATCGCGATGAGGACGTAGTCGACGGCGCCGGCGTCCAGGCGAAGTGAGCCGGTCATCGCACTCGCCGCGCACCATCGGAGGGTGCCACTACGAAGACCTGTGGTGCGGTCCAACCGTCTTCCGAGAAGCGTTGTCTCACAGCTTCACCGATTCGCACCGACGAGCCGGCGTCAGCGAGTGCGATGACACTGCCGCCGAACCCGCCGCCCGTCATCCGCGCACCGTAGGCGCCCGCCCCGCAGGAGGCCGCGGCGGCGGCGTCGAGCTGTGGTGTGGAAACCGCGAAGTCGTCGCGCAGCGAGACATGTCCGCGCGTCAGTATCGGACCGATCGAGCGGGAATCCTCGCCCGCCCGAAGCAGCGCGACTACCTCTCGCACGCGGGCGTCCTCGGTGACCACATGCCTGGCGCGTGCCCGCAGGACCGGGTCGGCGAGCGCGTCAACGGCGCCGGTATCGGTGATGGCGGCGAGTGAATGAACACCGAGCATGCGGGCTGCTGCCTCGCATTGTTGTCGACGGGTGGCGTACTCGCCGGTGGCATGGCTGTGCGGGGTGCCGGTGTCGATGACCACGAGCTCGAGCCCTGCCGCCGCAAGATCGAATGGCACCTGTGTATGCGCACCCGTCGCCGCGTCGAGAAACAGGGCGTGTCCGGCCGTGCACAGAATGGATGCGGACTGGTCGAGCATCCCGGTTGGCGCACCCACGAAATCGTTCTCGGCCCGGTGGGTGATCTCGACAAGCTCGAAGTCGGAGACGTTGGGCGCGAAGGTATCTCGGATAGCCACTGCCACAGCGCACTCCACGGCGGCCGAGGACGACAGCCCGGCTCCGGCCGGTACGTTGCCGTCGAGCCAGAGGTCCATACCGCGGATGTTGTGACCGCGCTTGCGGAACTCGTGCGCGACCCCGAGCGGGTATCGGGCCCAGCCCGCAATATCTGTGTCGGCCAACCAGTCCAGCGGTATCGCGATCCAGTCTCGCCCGTGCTGTTGCGAGGCAACACGTATGGTCCCGTCATCTCGCGGCGTCAGCGTGCAGGCAACGTGCTGGGGGATGGCGACAGGCAGTGATAGGCCGCCGTTGTAGTCGGTGTGCTCGCCGATGACGTTCACCCGCCCGGGCGCCGCCCATGTGCCCGTCATGTGACGTCCCGCAGTTCGGCAGCGACCTGCTCGGGGGTGGTGTCGCTGATGAACGCACCCATACCGCTTTCGGACCCCGCTAGGTATTTGAGCTTTCCGGGTGCGCGTCGAAAGGAGAACAACTGCAGGTGTAGCCACCAATCGTCGCGGTTGGCGCCGGACGTGACGGTGGGCGCCTGATTCCATGCCGCGATGTACGGCATCGGGGTATCGAAGCGACGAGCGAAGCGTCGCAACACATTCAGATACAGATCGGCGAAGGCGTCACGGGCCGGATCATCGAGATCGGGGATGTCGGCGACCTGTCGGTGTGGATAGAGCGAAACCTCGTACGGCCACCGCGCAAAGGACGGCACGAATGCCGTCCACTCATCGTTGGCGGTGACCACCCGAGTGTCTTCGGCCCGTTCTGCGGCGAGAATCTCTCCAAAAAGATTGGTGCCGTGCCGTTTTCGGTAGTCGTCAACGTTGGACATGATACGTGCCGTTTTGGCGGTGACAAAGGGGTAGGCGTAGATCTGCCCGTGCGGATGTGCCAGGGTGACGCCGATCTCCTCGCCGTGATTCTCAAAGCAGTACACCTGCTGAATCCCGCTGATTGCGCTCAATTCTATTGTGCGCTGGGCCCACACGTCGACAACAAGGCGAGCTCGCTCCGGTGTCAGCTGCGCGAAGGAGGTGTCATGGTCGCTGGTGAAGCAGACCACCTCACAGCGCCCGAAGCCCGGACGCGCCGGCGGAGCGGGCGCCTGCGCATGTAGCGACAGAGACGGGAAGCGATTCTCGAACGCCACCACTTGGTAGGTGTGTTCGGGTATCTCGGTGTGACGATCAGGTGTGGATGGGCACAGCGGACAAAGATCGGTCGGCGGCAGAAACGTGCGCGTCTGCCGATGGGAGGCCAGGGTGACCCAGTCTCCCAGTAGCGGATCGAACCGTATCTGCGATTGCGTGGCCGTGGCGGGCAGGTCGCGCCGGTCTACGGTGACCCGCTCGGTGGGGGTGGAGTCGAAGTACACGATCTCCCGGCCGTCGGCCAATTCCCTGCGGGTTTGCCACACGGCGACGAGCCTAGAGGCTTTGTCTGGTAGGTGGCTGGGAAACGGCGCGGCCGGGCTACCGGTACCTAGTCGGTGAAGTCGATACGCACGGAGACGGGGGTGGTCTCCAGTGCCTTTACGACACGCGCGCCGATAGCGCCGAACTTACGCCCGCGCGCGACGACATCGTCGTCGGGCCGGAACTGTGCGCTGCCGGTACGCCACCGGTTGCCTTGCCGTATACGGACATTGGGATTGGCGGCGATGTTGCTGCCCCAGCCCGAGCGAGTGCCGTGCTGGCTGATCACCCAGGCGCCCGCCGAATCGAACTGTGCGGAGACCGGCACCCGCCTGAGCTGGCCGGTCTTGCGGCCGGTGGTTTCAAGCTCGGATGCCAAGGCGGTGCGCACCCCCAGCTTCGTCAAGACTCCGACAGCTGGATTGAGCAGGTAGCGTCCCATCGCGCGCTCCCTACGGAACTTGCGCAAGGTTTTGTCGGTCATGCACTTCTCCTTCTACGAAACGCGTCGACACCGTTGTTCTTGAGCAGCCGTAGCGCGGTGATCCACGGCCCGACCGTGGGGTCGGGCTCGGCACCCGCCCCCAACCGGTGTAGTTGGGTGTTGTGCCACTGGAGTTCCAGCGCGCTGAGGAACGACTTCGCCCTACCTGTTCTCGCGAGCCATCCTGGCATGGGCAGGGCAGCGTCGGGGACCGTGAGTGTGTCCTGGCGCGCAGTAAGCAGGCTGTCGGCGGCCTCGGGATTAACGGTGGTGGGCCGTCCCAGTCCCACGACATCGCAATCACCCGACCGGATGGCTTCCGACATGGCGGGCTCCGTGCGGAATCCCCCGGTGACGGCCAGTGGCACATCGCCAGCCACCTCACGGGCGGTGCGGGCGTATTCCAGGAAGTAGGCCTCGCGGGCCTGCGTCGATGCAGACGGAACCAGCGGCCGGCCTTCCATCGCTGGGGATTCGTAAGTACCGCCACTGATTTCGATGAGGTCGATCTCCTGAGAGGCCAGTGCGGCAATGACGGCTCGCGATTCCTCCTCGGTGAAGCCGCCCCGCTGGAAATCGGCGGAGTTGAGCTTGATGGCCACCGAGAACCCGGGGCTCACGGCGGCTCGGGTGCGGCGCACGACTTCGAGGACGAAGCGCATCCGTCGTTCGGAGTCGCCGCCCCATCGATCGGTACGCAGATTGGTATGCGGCGACAGGAATTGCGCCACCAGATAGCCGTGCGCACCGTGGATCTGCACGCCGTCAAACCCGGCGGCATCGGCAATCGATGCCGTGGTGGCGTACCTGTCGATGATCTTCTCGATCTCGTCATCGGTGAGCTCGCGCGGAGCCTGCCACCCTGGGACGTTCATCTTGATCGCCGACGGCGCCACCGGCTGGGACGCGGTGGCCAGCGGGTTGGCTTGCCTGCCCGGATGGTTCACCTGCATCCAGATCAGGCCGCCACCGTCCTTGGCCGCCTTGGCCCACCGTGACAGGCCGTCGAGGTGCCGGTCATCTTCGACGACGACGTTTCCCGGTTCGCCGAGGTGACTGCGGTCAACCATGACATTGCCGGTCACCACCAGGCCGAATCCGCCGGTGCCCCAACGCCGGTACAACTCCACGAGTCGATGGTCCGGGCCCTGGGATGTGTCGCCGAGCCCCTCGCTGAGGGCCGATTTCATGAGTCGATTGCGCAGCACCTGACCGCTTGCGAGTGGAAGCGGATCGTGAATATCGGGCATGGCGGCGACGGTAGTACACCGATCGGTATAGTGCAATATGTCGGATATCGTCCCACGTCGGGGCAGTATTAGTAGACTGACTGGTGTAGCAAGAAAGAAATCTGGAGGCAGTACGCGATGTCAGCACGGGACACCTTGATCGCCAGCGTGACTGGTCTGGTGCGGCGCAGGGGTGTGGCAGGGACGGGCCTCAACGCGCTACTGGAGGACAGCGGTGTCTCTCGTCGCACCATCTATCTGAACTTCCCGGGCGGAAAGCAGGAACTGGTCGCCGAGGCAACCAAGCTTGCGGGGAACGAACTGACGGCCATCATCAAGGCCGCCGGCGACGACGTCGATCCCGCGCGCGGGATTCAGCTGTTCATCGAACTCTGGAAGGCTCAGCTCGCCGAAACCGAGATGCAGGCCGGCTGCCCGGTGGTGGCGGCGGTGCTGGGACGCACCGAGGCGCCCGAGGCCGCCGCGGTGGCAGCGGATGCGTTCGAGAGCTGGCAGAAGATTCTCACCGACCGATTGGCGCGCTACGACGTGGACGGCGCGACCGCGCGGTCGTTGGCAAGGACGATGATCGCAGCGATCGAAGGCGCCGTCATCATGTCGATTGCGGCCCAGTCCACCGAGGCCCTTGACGATGTCGGACAGCGGCTCGCGGAGCTGGTTCGGTTGTACGTGCCGGCCGGCGCGAAGCCGCAGTCGCTCGCTGACTAGCCCGCGCGGCCCTTGCCGGTGATCAGCGGTAGGTCCAGCGTGGTGCGGATACCGGCATCGGCGGCGACGACGGCTGGTACCGCATTGACCACACGCATCGCCGTCGCGATCAGGTTGGCGTAGTTGTGATCGCCGTGCGCGCTGAATGAGCCGAGATCCAGAATGTAACTGGGCTCGCCGGTGATTTCGACACGATAGGTGCCGCCTTCGTGCGCGGGCTGGGGCCAGTCGGGCGCCAAATCTTCGCGCAGCCGGGTGAAGTGCTCCAGGACCGTAACCGCCTTGCCGTCCTTGATGCCGCGCACCTGGAAATGCAGCGCGGCCATGGTGCCCGTGGGTATGTGCCCTGACGCGATATTGAAATCTTCGGGTGCGGGCAGTTTTTCGTAGGTCTCAGTGACCTCGTCCAATTCGACGCCGAGGCCGGCCGCGAGTTGCCGTACCACCGAGCCCCAGGCCAGTGACAGCACTCCCGGTTGCAGCAGCATGGGTGTCTCGTCCATCGGTTTACCAAATCCCATGACATCGAACATCACGGTCGCGCTGTCGTAGGTGGCGTAGTCGACGATCTCGATGCAGCGGACCTGGTCGATGCGCTGGCAGGTACCCATGAGCGCCAGCGGCAGTAGATCGTTGGCAAACCCGGGGTCGATACCGCCGATGAATATCGACGAGTTGCCTTCCCGTGTCGCGTTTTCAATCGGTTCCAGCATGTTGTCGGGCAGGACACCCCAGGGATACTGCAGGAATACGGGCGCGCTGGCGGCAATGTTGATTCCGGCGGAAAGCAGATCCGCCAGATCCTTGAGGGCCTCCATCAGCCGGTTGTCGGTCATCGCCGTGTACACCACACAGTCGGGCTTGAGCGCCAGGATCTCTGCGGCCTCGGTGGTCGCGGCCACCCCGGTGACGAGGTCGAGCCCGGCCAGTTCACCGGCGTCCTTTCCGGCCTTGTTGGCTCCGGAGACCCACACCCCGACGAGCTCCATGTTGGGGTCGGTGATCACCCCCGCGAGTGCATGCTGGCCGACATTGCCTGTGCCCCAGACGGCTACGCGTGTCTTGGTCATGTCAGTTCCTTCTAGGCGAGGTCGGGTAGCGGGATGTCGAGGTTGGGCGCGATGAGACCACCGTCTACCTCGAGCACCTTGCCGGTCAGGAAGCTGCCGGCCGGCGACGCGAGATAGACCGCGGCCGCCGCGATATCGGCCGGATCTCCCAGTCGGTGCAGTGGCGTGTTCTTCTCCAACGTTCCGCGTATCTCATCATTGCCTGCGACCACCTCCAGCGCGGAGGTGAGAATGGAGCCCGGAGCTATGCCGTTGACGCGGATGCGTGGATTCAGATCCATTGCGGCCGTGCGTGTGTAGTGGGCCAGCGCCCCCTTGGCGGTGCAGTAACTTAGGAAGGCTCGTCCGGGCAGTCGGCCCATGGTGGAGGTGATGTTGATGACCGATGCGTTGTCCGACTTGAGCAGGTGCGGCACTGCCGCGCGCACGAGCGCATGCCCATTGAGGACATTGAAGGAAAACGCCTCGGCGAGATCCTCGTTGGTGGTGTCCAAGAAGGGCTTCGGCATGGTGCCGCCCACATTGTTGACGACGATGTCGAGTCGTCCGAACCGGTCGACTGCCTTCTGCGCCAGGGCGGCGGATGCTTCGGTGTCGGACAGGTCGGCGACGACGATCTGGGCCTGACGCCCCGCCGCCGCCACCTTCTCGGCGACCTCTCGCAACTGGGATTCGGTGCGAGAGGCGATCAGCACATCGGCGCCCGCTTGCGCGAAGGCCTCCGCGATGGCCGCACCGAGGCCGCGACCTGCGCCGGTAACGACGGCGACATTGCCGTCAAGTCTGAAACGGTCCAGAATCATGGCTTCCTCCGTGTCGAATATTCGACTACCTTGGGGCGAATAGTCGATGCACTGTAGACCTGTGCCGTGCATCATGCAAGAGGGGAGAGTACATGCCGGCCACCTCGCCGCCGACGGCTCGCGTGATACGAATCATCGAAATGCTTGCAGCGGCAACGCAACCCAAGTCGGTGAGCGAAATCGCCGCGACCACCGGTATCTCCCGGGCCACCGCGACCGCAGTGGTGAACGAACTCGAGGCGGCCGGCTGGGTGGCGCGCGATGACGAGCTTCGGTATCGCATTGGCGTGTCGTTGCCGCGTGCCGTCGAGGCCACGATGCCCCGGGAGATTCACGATCTGCTGGCCCGCATCGCCGGGGAGGCGCAGGCCGGGGCGACGGTCAGCCGTATCAGCGCGAAGGCGTTGACCATTGTTGCCAAGGCACAGGCGGGGCGCCGTGCGGTCACTGGATTCGGTGTAGGCCAGAGCATTCCGCTGGCCTTTCCCGCGGGATCGGCCGTCATGCCGTGGCGCTCGGCGGAGGAGCGCACGCAGTGGCTCGGCACCGCACGAGGGTTGAGTGCACGTTCCGGCCAGCGGCTCTTGCAGCAGGTTTCCGACTGCGGATACGTGGTCTACCGCCCCGATCACGACGACACCGGAATGGTTGACCTACTCTCGGACCTGCTCGGTTCGGTGGGCTCGGAGGTGATGGAGGCGGCACTGCGCGAACGGCTGCTGCGGCAGCTGTCCCGTCTCACCTCGCGCCCCTACTCGCGCGATGAGCTGGCATCCGACGAGGTACTGCCCATCAGTTATCTGGCGGCGCCCGTATTTGCGGGTGTCGACGCTGCCTACGAACTTCAGCTGGGCCCCTTGCTGCCCAAGGCGACCCGCGTGGTGCGGGAAACGCTGATCGCGACGTTGACGAGGGGTGCTCGCGAGCTTTCCGGGCTGCTGGGAGAGCGATGACTCCGCGCTAGCGTTGTTCGATCAGGATGGTGGGGACCGCCAGTGCGCGATCTTTGACGGTGGCGACCCGCGTCCCTGGCTTGTGTCCGTTGCGGATATCGCTGAGGGTGGCACCGGCCTCTTGTAGGCGAGCGCACGAGGCATCGATATCGGCGGTGCGCCAGGCGATTCCCCATAGCGAGTCCGGACCGGACGGATCGTCGTCACGCAGCACCACCTCGACCACCAGCCCTGCGCACCGAAAGAACAGTTGGTGCACACCCCATGACTGCATGCGATCCAGGCGCAGGTCGAAGCCGAGTCGTCCGCACAACGTCGCAATGATCCTGTCGCGGTTGGGCGAGAACAGCACCAGGTGATCTATTCGGCTGCTGTCGCCGTTCGGCGGTGCGGACGCCGCCGGACGTTCGGCCAATCCCAGGGTGAGTCCGTGGGCCTGCCCCGTCGCGAGGTCGGCATGTGAAGTCAGCGTGAGGCCGCGGCGATCGACCATCCGCGTTACGGACGGTAAGTCGTCGACGCGAAACAGCATCCCGGGGTGCGATGCCCATTCGGGTAGTCCGAGGTGTAGCTGGGGATGCGGCGTGGAGGTGCCGAACAGCCGCGAGTACGCGGCCTTTGCCTCAGCGAGATTTGGGACGTCCAGAAGCACCGAGTCCAGTTCGGTGATCATCAGAAAACTTCCTCCCTGCCGGACTGAGGTCCGTTTAGGCATACTGGCGATATGCGCTTCCAGCTTCTGGACATTGTCTTCTACTTGCCCAACCCCGTGACGGGGGCGCTGGCGCCGGCGGCAGACCGCCTGAACCGCGTGGTCGAGACCGCGGTGTTGGCCGAGAGCCTGGGCTTGGATTCCTTCGCGGTGGGGGAACGGCATGCGGGGGACGTGCTGTCCTCGGCGCCCACGGTGCTGCTCGGAGCGGTGGCCGCCGCCACCAACCGAATCCTGCTGTCTACCGGTGTGACGGTGCTGTCCCTGCTGGATCCGGTGCGCGCCGCCGAGGACTTCGCCACCATTGACCAACTGAGCCGCGGGCGGTTGGAGATCGTCATCGGCAAGGGCAACGAGGACCGCCAGTACCCGTTGATGGGTCTGGATATCACCAAGCAGTACGAGTACCTGCAGGAGAACTACGAGCTGCTGCGGCGGTTGCTGCGCGAGGAACATGTGGACTGGACAGGCCTGCACCGGCACCCACTTGCTGACGCGACCACGCTGCCCCGACCGTATGACGGACCGTTCCGAATCTGGCACGGGTCGGCGACCTCGACGTTCGCGGTTGAGCTTGCCGCCAAGTGGGGTGACCCGATAGTCACCGCCAATGCCTTGCAGCCCAAGGGGAATTACCAGGTTCTCATCGACAGATATCGCGAGCTGTATGCGCAATACGGACATGATCCGGCCCAACTGCATGTGGGCGCCGGCTCGGGTGGGCTGTACCTGGCGGATACGACCGAACGGGCCATCGCGCAATATCGGCCCATTTACGAGGCGCGCCTGGCGCAGATGGCGAAGCTCAAGGACCATCCGAAGGCCGTCGGCAAGTTCCCCTCTTTCGAATCCATCGAGGATGCTGCAGATCGCGGACCGGTGCTCGCCGGTTCGCCGGAACGGGTGGCCGAGAAGATCATTGAATGGCACGAGGCATTCGGCCACGAGTTCCAATCGATCTCGTTGAGTCCAGAGGCCGACTTCGAGGAGCAGAAGGACAGCCTGCGTCGATTCGCCGAAGAGGTTGTGCCGTTAGTGAAGGCCGAGGTCAAGTCCACGCTGTGGGGCCCGCACGATACGCAGCGGGCCAAGGGATTCACCGCGATCTGAAGGGCTCCTGTCAGATCTGACCCGGACGATTCATCGGGTTCAGCGGGCCGACGGGGTTCGCCGGATTCGACATGCTGTTCGGACCGTACGGACCAACGTTGCAGACCGCATTGGCGTTGCCGATGCAATCAGCGGGGTTGAACGGGGTCGGGGCCTGCCGGATCGGCGCTCGCGAAGGGCGTGGCAAACATCGTCAACGCAGCGAATAGCGCGCCGGTGGCCATCGACTTGAGCATTTAGCCAGCCTGGCAAGCCCATGGAGCCTCTCTCGGGGAATCGATCATGGCACTGGGTAGCGGGTAGACGTGCCCGTCCTTGCCCAAAACTAGAACATGTTCTAACGTCGAGCGAAGTGCCTGATCGGCGACCATTCATTGAGGAGCGCGATGCCTGATTCCTTCGACCCGCTGCACGGGTCCATCAATTCCGGGCACCTGCTGGTTTCCGCGCTCAAGCGCAACGCGAATGCCCCCGCATTGGTGCTCGGCGACGTGACTCTCACCGGTGCGCAAATGGCCGATGAGATCAGCAAGTACATCCAGGCCTTCACCGCGCTGGTCCCCGAATCCCCGGAGGGACAATCGGATGGGCAGGGCATGCTGGCGCTCAACCGTCCCGAGGTGCTGCTGGTGATCGGCGCTGGGCAGCTGCTCGGCACCCGCCGTACCGCCCTGCATCCGCTGGGCTCGCTCGACGATCACGCCTACGTGCTGGCCGATGCCAAGATCACCACGCTCGTCATCGACCCGACTCCACAGTTTGTGGAGCGGGCCGCGGCGCTGGTGGACAAGGTGCCGACACTGACCCGTGTGCTCACGCTGGGACCGGTTCCGGCGGAGCTAGCGCAGGTCGGACATGACCTCGTCGCAGCGGCCGCGGGGTTTGAGGCCAGGCCGCTGGTGCCGATCAACCTGTCGCCGGATCACATCAACGGCCTCACCTATACCGGCGGGACGACCGGCAAGCCCAAGGGTGTCATTGGCACCTCGCAGTCCATCCTCACCATGACGCAGATTCAGCTGGCCGAATGGGAATGGCCGGAGCGCCCCAAATTCCTTATGTGTACCCCGCTTTCGCATGCCGGCGCCGCCTTCTTCATGCCGACCCTGATGAAGGGCGGCTCGATGGTGGTGCTGCCCAAGTTCGACGCAGGCGCCGTGCTGGCCGCGATCGAAGAGCACAAGATCACCGCGACCATGTTGGTGCCGTCGATGATCTACGCCCTGCTGGATCACCCGGATTCGCACACCCGCGACCTGTCCTCGCTGCAGACCGTCTACTACGGCGCCTCGGCCATCAACCCTGTGCGGCTGGCTGAGGCCATCGAGCGGCTTGGGCCGATCTTCGCGCAGTACTTCGGCCAGTCCGAGGCACCCATGGTGATCAGTTACCTGGCCAAGGGCGACCACGATGCCAAGCGGCTCTCCAGCTGCGGGCGGCCTTCGGCGTTCCTGCGTGCCGCACTGCTCGACGAGAACGATCGGCCGGTCACGCAGGGCGAGCCGGGGGAGATCTGCGTGGCCGGACCGCTGGTGGCGGGCGGTTATTGGGGCCTGCCCGAGCAGACCGCCGATACCTTCAAGAACGGTTGGTTGCGCACCGGCGATATCGCACGCGAGGACGAGGACGGCTTCTGGTTCATCGTCGACCGCACCAAAGACATGATTGTCACCGGTGGCTTTAATGTCTTCCCACGTGAGGTGGAAGACGTTGTCGCAGAGCATCCTTCAGTGGCGCAGGTCGGCGTCATCGGGGTGCCCGACGAGAAATGGGGCGAAGCGGTGACCGCGATCGTGGTGCTGCGTGCCGATGCTTCATCCGATGAGGCGGCGGTCTCCAAGATGACGTCCGAGATCCAGTTCGCGGTCAAGGAACGTAAGGGTTCGGTGCAGTCGCCCAAGCATGTGATCGTCGCCGACTCACTGCCGCTGACCGCGCTCGGCAAGCTCGACAAGAAGGCCTTGCGCCAGAAGTACGCCACGGTCTGAGTCCTTCGCTCAGGCCAGTAGCACTCGGGCACTGGTGCGGATGAATTCGCGTAGCCACGGCGCCGGCTCGCCCTTATCGGGGAGATGGCGGCGCACCGCGGCATAGGGCATATCGATCAACGCGAACATCACCTTGTCGATTGATTCGGCAGTGACTTCGCCGTACCGACGCTCGGTGTACTCCCGCAACGCCTTTCGTACACGAGAATTCAACGACGTGAGCTCGGCGGCCAGAGTGTCGGGCCAGTGCGCAACCAAATCGGCCTTTTCGTACTGCAACAGCAGCAGCGCCTCGTTGCGATGTGTCTTTGTCCATTCGAAGGCGTGGTCGATCGTCGCGGTGAGGGCGTCGTCGGGATCAGGCCGGCCCAGCGCCGCGAGTATCCCGTCTTGATAGCGAGCGATCGAGCGCAGCCAGAGGCGGGCCATGAGCTCATCGCGGCTGGAGAACCGGTGATAGATCGAACCTGACGGGGCGCCGAGGGCCCGCCCGATGGCCGTGGCGGTGGCGGCCGATGGTCCGCCGGCGGCCACCAAGCCCAGCGCCACGTCCAGAATGTCGTCCGCGGTGTACCGCGGCTTACGCCCCACGCTGTCGGACCATGCTCGTGCCCTGGGCGACGGCGACCAGCTTGGTGTTCCCGTCGTGGTCCTCGATGAAGATCTCGCAGCGGCCGAGGGCCTTGGTGCGTCCCGCGCTGACCAGGGAGGCATCGGCGAGAAGGCGCGCGCCATCGCGTGCCGGCGACACGTATTCGATGGTGTATCCGCTGGTCACGATGTCGGCGCCGAGTCCGAGGCCGCATGCGTAGGTGATGGCGTTGTCGGCGAGATAGCTCAGCACTCCGCCGTGGATGAATCCGCTCTGCTGGCGTAGCTCGTCTCGGATGTCGAGCGAGAGCTGGATTCCGGAGTCATCGAGTCGGGTGATCGATGCCCCGAGGAGACGACTGAACGGCTGTGCATCGAGAACCCGTTGTGCCTGGTCAAGAGTGATCACAATATTAGAGAATAGCCGCTAATAACTGCATGGGCGAGCGTGCATATGATGTAAGGCGCAGCTGGTCTGCTGGTGGCGGTTCGGGTTCATCCGGGCTGGTGTCAGCATCGAGTGGCGGGCCCCTCGGGGTCTGGCATGAGAGGGAACCCGGTGAGAATCCGGGACTGTCCCGCAGCGGTATGCAGGAACGATCGCCGTCTTATGCACTGGGGTACGCACTCGGTCAATCACCGAGGAAGCCTGGGAAGCGACGGCCCGTAGGAAAACCTGAGCCCGGGTAATGCCTGTAAGTCCGAAGACCTGCCAGTTGTGTCGGGTGCGCCGCGCCCGACGGATCATCGCCTCGCGGAATGGGCGTATGGCCGAATCGGTTTCAACCAGCACAGTTGTGTGTTGGTTACTCGGGCTCGGCTTGCTTGTCCTGGGCGGTGGCCACCACGCCGTAGATAGAGGACAGCATGAGCACTCAACCATTGAAGGCAACCACGCTCGGTTCGGCGCGCATCGGCCCGCGTCGTGAGCTCAAACGGGCTACCGAAAGCTACTGGGCCGGACGCACCAGTCGTGAAGAGCTGGAGAATGTCGCCGCCGGGCTTCGGCGCGACAACTGGACCGCCCTGGCGGCCGCGGGGCTCGACTCGGTCCCGGTGAACACCTTCTCGTACTACGACCAGGTGCTGGACACCGCGGTGCTGCTGGGCGCACTCCCGCCCCGTGTCGCCGACATACCTGTTGAAATCGATCGGTACTTCGCCGCCGCACGCGGCAACGCCGATGTGACGCCGCTGGAAATGACGAAGTGGTTTGACACCAACTACCACTACCTGGTGCCGGAGATCGGGCCTGACACGAAGTTTGAGCTCAACCCGGCCAAGCTGTTCGGTGAGCTGAAAGAGGCTCAGGCACTTGATATTCCGGCGCGTCCGGTCGTCGTTGGGCCGATCACCTTCCTCGCGTTGAGCAAGTCGGTCGACGGCGCCGGTGCGCCCATCGAACGTCTCGACGAGGTTGTGGCGTTGTACGAGCAGCTCCTGGTGCAGCTCGCCGAGGCCGGCGTCACCTGGGTTCAGATCGACGAGCCGGTCCTTGTTACCGACATCCTTCCGAATGGCCCCGAACTGGCCGAGCGGGTGTATGGCCGTCTCGGGACGGTGGCCGATCGCCCCGCGATCTTCGTGGCCACCTACTTTGGTGATCTGGGGGCGGCTCTGCCCGCGCTGGCCCGCACGCCGATTGAGGCGATTGCCGTGGATCTGGTCTACGGGTCAGCCTCCGCTGTGGCATCGGTGCCGGAACTGGCCGGTAAGACTCTGGTGGCGGGCGTTGTCGATGGCCGCAACATCTGGCGCACCAACCTGCAGTCGGCGTTGAGCACGCTTGCCTCGCTGCTGGGAAGTGCGGAGTCGGTCGCGGTATCCACGTCCTGCTCCACACTGCATGTGCCTTACTCGCTGGAGCCGGAAACCGAGCTCGACGACCAGCTGCGCAGCTGGCTGGCTTTCGCCGACGAGAAGGTCAAGGAAGTCGTCGTATTGGCGCGGGCGCTGAGCGAGGGCCGCGAGGCGGTTGCCGATGAGATCGCCGCGTCGAACGCTGCCGTGGAGTCACGCAAGACCGACCCGCGTCTGAACAATGGTCAGATTCGTACCCGGTTGGATTCGATTCTGGTGGAAGGTGTTTCGCGTGGTGATGCTGCCGAACGCCGTCGCAGTCAGGACGAGCGGCTCAAGCTGCCCGAGCTGCCGACGACGACCATCGGATCCTTCCCGCAGACCGTTGAGATCCGTAAGGCTCGTCAGGCCTTGACCAAGGGCGAGATCGACGCCGCGGAGTACGTGCGGCAGATGCGTGCCGAGGTCGCCGATGTCATTGCGCTGCAGGAGAAGCTGGGCTTGGACGTGCTGGTGCACGGCGAGCCGGAACGCAACGACATGGTGCAGTACTTCGCCGAGCAGCTGGACGGCTTCTTCGCCACCCAGAACGGCTGGGTGCAGTCGTACGGCAGCCGTTGCGTTCGTCCGCCGATCCTGTACGGCGATGTGGCGCGGCAAAATCCGATGACCGTCGAGTGGGCCACCTATGCGCAGTCGTTGACCCCGAAGCATGTCAAGGGCATGCTGACCGGCCCGGTGACGATCCTTGCCTGGTCGTTCGTGCGTGACGATCAGTCCTTGGGAGACACCGCAAATCAGATTGCCCTGGCGATCCGGGACGAGACGGTGGACCTGCAGAACGCAGGCATCGCCATCATCCAGGTGGATGAGCCCGCACTGCGCGAACTGCTCCCGCTGCGTGATTCCGAGAAGCAGGCGTACCTGGATTGGGCCGTCGGTGCATTCCGTCTGTCCACCTCGGGTGTGTCCGATGCGACGCAGATCCACACGCACCTGTGCTACTCGGAGTTCGGTGAAGTGATCGGTGCGATCGCTGATCTGGATGCCGATGTCACCTCGATCGAGGCGGCACGTTCGCACATGGAGGTACTCGACGATCTCAACGCGATCGGGTTCTCGAACAGCGTCGGACCGGGTGTCTATGACATCCACTCGCCGCGTGTTCCGTCGACCGAAGAGATGGCGACATCGCTGCGTGAGGCGTTGAAGGCCGTCCCGGCTCAGCGCCTTTGGGTTAATCCCGACTGCGGTCTGAAGACCCGGAAGGCTGACGAGGTAACCGCCTCGCTGGCCAACCTGGTGGCCGCAGCGACCGAGGTGCGTGCGGGCGTCTAGTTCCCTACGAGCGCGCGAGCAGTCCCCCTCGCAGGGGACTGCTCGCGCGTGAATTTAATCGGTGTATAAACCATTAGCGAGACTAATCGGAGGTCCCCTGGTGTCCATGAATACCGTTGCGTTGGAGCTGGTGCCTCCCAACGTCGAGGGCGGCCTCGAGCGGGCAGCGGAAGAACTGCGGAAGCTGCGCCAGTTCTCGGCGGAATTCGGCATTGACGAGCGGATCGATCGCGTCATGATTCCCTCGATGATCGTCGAAGACAGCGACCGGCCGCTGGAGATGAAGCCCAAGCTGGACGTCGTCGACTACTGGTCGATCATCCGGTCAGAGTTCCCCACCATGCGAGGGCTGTGCACGCAGGTCACGTCGTTCTCGGACGAGACGTCACTGCGTGGCCGGCTGACCGACCTGACCGGCGCCGGCATGGACGGGGTGATCTTCGTCGGGGTGCCGCGCACCATGAGCGACGGCGACGGCGAGGGCATTCCGCCGACCGACGCACTCTCGAAGTTCGATGACATCGTCGAGAATCGCGGAGTCATTCTGATCCCTACCCGGGCCGGGGAGCAGGGACGGTTCTCGTTCAAATGCGATAAGGGCGCGACCTTTGCCATGACGCAGCTGCTGTACTCCGACGCGGTAGTCGGCTTCTTGCAAGAGTTCGCGCGGACCTGTGATCACCGGCCGGAGGTCTTGCTGTCGTTTGGCTTCGTGCCGAAGCTGGAAACCAAGGTAGGGCTCATCGATTGGTTGATCCAGGACCCCGGCAACGAGGATGTCGCCCGCGAACAGGACTTCGTGAGGTCGCTGGCCGCCTGTGAACCCGATGCCCGACGGCCGCAGCTCGTGGACCTCTACAAACGAGTCATCGACGGCGTCGCCGAGCTGGGCTTCCCATTGAGCGTGCACTTCGAAGCACCGTACGGACTCGCCCGGCCCGCCTTCGAGACGTTCGCGGAGATGCTCGGGTACTGGTCACCGGCGCCTGTCGCCTCCTAAGGCAGGCGCGGTCGCGGGTAATTCCGTTGACCGTGCGGTAGGGCCGTCTGAGACTGATCGCATGGAACCCGTTGAATTGCAGACGGACCGGCTGGTGTTGCGAGCCGTCACCGCCGCCGACGAGGCGGCGATTGTCGAAGCGTGCAATGACGCAGAGGTTGCGTGCTACCTATCGTTACCAGTGCCGTACACCGTCGATGACGCGAAGAATTTCATCGCCACGTCGGCGCAGGACTGAGTTGACGGCAATCGATACGGTTTAGGGTTCTTTTTCGCAGAAACCGGCGAGCTGGTCGGCACCTGTTCCCTCATGTCGGTTTCGCCCGGTGTACTGGAGGTCGGATATTGGTCTGCCGCGGGGTACCGGCGTAAGGGGCTGACCGCCGAAGCGGTTCGTCGACTGTGCCAGTGGGGATTTGAGGCACTGGGCGCCCATCGCATCGAGTGGTGGGCCGTCGTCGGCAACGATGGCTCACGGGCGGTGGCCGCGGCGGCCGGTTTCGAGATGGAAGGGCTGCTGCGCCAGCGCTCCTATCGGCGAGGCGAGCCTGCCGACTGGTGGGTGGGCGGGCTACTGCCGAGTGAAGGGTGTTGACGCTTGGCGTGATGCTGGCTAACCTTGCGCCCGGTACACCGGGTCCGGGGCCTTCGTGCTCCGTCCGTCTAACACCCGGTGCCTTACGTGATCAACAGAGTTCCCGTCCGGAACGAATCTCTTGTTTACCTTGGCATTTCAAATTGGGAGTATCAGTGCTGCGGCAGGGCTCCCGAAATAGGTCAGTCTGTCGATTGGCAGGTACAAGCGGCTCCTGGGCAGAACGGCTACTTACTGGCGGCGGCATCGGCCGTCATCTGGGACAAAGATCGCGAGATCATCAGGTTCCCGTACGGTTGCGCCGGCTGGGATCCTCAGTTCGGTGATCCCGCCCAGAGGCTGGTAACCCTCTGGGCCACATGGCATGAGAGTACGAGCTGGCCTCGTCTGGTCGGTGTCGTGGAAGAGGTGTACGACGTGTCGGCCGTGACCTTCCTGGACGAGTCCGGCTGCGTGCGTTGTCGGCCGTCGTCATTCCAGTACAGGTCTGTCGAACGTGCGACGCGCTGGCCGGAAGAATCCTGGTGCGGAGAACCGGGTCGTCGTGTCATCTCGGGGTGCGTAGTGGGGCTGCGCGTGATGTCGGTGACAGAGCCAATAGACAGTGACGCGGAGGCATCGCCTCAACCATGACGAGTGTGCGGTTTGTGTCGAAAACCAGTGAGTTATCGACACAAACCGCACACTCGCGGGCTGATTCAGGAAGCCAGTGAACGCTGCGGCTTCCCGGAATAGTCGCTCAAAGGACGGATCAGTGCGTTGGCCGCGGACTGCTCCATGATGTGAGCGGTCCATCCTGTGATCCGGCTCATCACGAAAATCGGTGTGAAACTCGGGATATCGAAACCCATCAGGTAGTACGCGGGACCGGTGGGGAAGTCCAGGTTGGGCTTGATGCCGGTGGCCGCGTTCATCTCGGCCTCCAACACCTTGTAGATCTCCAACCACTTACGACCGTCGCGTACCCGGGCGACGTCGCCGAGGGCCGCACGCATCGTCGGCACCCGGGAATCGCCGTTCTTGTACACCCGGTGACCGAAGCCCATGATCTTCTCTTTGCGGGCGCGCTTGCCCTGCAACCACTCCGAGGCCTTGGAGGCGTCGTCGATCTCGATCATGTCATGCATCACGGCCTCGTTCGCGCCGCCGTGCAAGGAGCCTTTCAGCGCACCGATGGCCGCGGTGACCGCGCTGTAGATATCCGACTGAGTCGAGGTGACCACCCGTGCGGCGAACGTCGATGCGTTGAAGCTGTGCTCGGCGTACAGGATCATGGACTGTTCGAACGCCGTGACGATGACCGGGTCGGGCACCTCACCGAAGCACATCCGCAAGAAGTTCGCCGAGTAGCCCAGATGGCTGTGTGGCTGAATCGGGTCCAGCCCGCGACGGCGGCGCATATCGGCCGCGACGATCGTCGGCAACACCGCGAACATGCGAAGCGACTTGGCGTAGTTGGCATCCGGTGAGCTGTCGTCCTCCGAAGGATCCTCGGCGCCCAGGAAACTGATGGCGGTGCGCACGACGTCCATGGGGTGACAGGTCTCCGGCAATTTGGCTAGCAGCGCCATCAGTGAACGGTCCAGGCGACGCTGCGCGCGTTCGCGTTGATTGAAGAGCGCGAGCTCGCCGTCACTCGGCAGCTCGCCGTGCCACAGCAGGTAGGCGACCTGCTCGAAGCTGCAGTTGGCCGCGAGCTCCTGCACCGGATAACCCCGGTAGGTCAGCGAGTTTGTTTCCGGCACCACCTTGGAGATGGCGGTGGTGTCCACCACCACGCCGGCGAGTCCCTTGTGAATGGTTAAAGGAGTTGTCGCTGTGCTCATTTAGACTCTCCATTGAGACTGAAGTTGAAGATCTCGGTGTCGAACTGGTTGTATTCGGAGTACCGGAGCAGCTCGTAGAGACGGCTGCGGTGCTGCATCTGGTCCAGCAGCCTCGACTGTGTTCCGGCCGTGTCGATTTCACGCAGGCCCTGCTCGACCGCGAACATCGCCAGGCGCAGGGTCGTGACGGGGTAGATGACGACGTTGTATCCGACCTCGCTGAGTTGCCCGACGGTCACGAGGTCGGACTTCCCGAACTCGGTCATGTTGGCGAGCAGTGGAACATCCACCGCGGCACGGAACTTCTCGAACTCGTCGATGGTGCTGAGCGCCTCGGTAAAGATGAGATCTGCACCCGCATCGGCATAGGCCTTGGCGCGGTCGATGGCCGCGGGTAACCCCTCGATGCCCGCGGCATCGGTGCGGGCGCAGATCACGAAATTGGGGTCGCGCCGAGCCGAAACCGCAGCTCGCAGCCGCCGCACCATCTCGGCGGTCTCCACGACGGCCTTACCGTCAAGATGCCCGCAGCGCTTCGGATTTACCTGATCCTCGAAGTGGCATCCGGACAGTCCGGCGTCTTCGAGGACGGTCACCGTGCGGGCCGCGCTCATCGGCTCTCCGAAGCCGGTGTCGGCGTCGATGAGTGTGGGCAGATCGCTGACCGCGGCGATTTGACGGCCGCGGGCCGACACCTCGGTGAGCGTCGTCAGACCGATATCGGGGAGCCCGAGATCGGCGGAGAGTACCGCGCCCGAGACGTAGATACCCTCGAAGCCGATCTCTTGAATCAGCTTGGCCACCAACGGTGAGAAGGCGCCGGGGAAGCGAAGCAGCTCACCGGAGGACAAGCCCGCCCGGAACGCGGCACGCTTGGTGGCCGCGTCCGTGGCGGAGGCAAGAAGGGAACTCACTGGAAAATCCCGTCCGGGGTCGTCGGTGCCTTGTCCAGAACCACGGCGTCCACGAGTGGGTTCAGCTCGCTGAGCGATCCGGGCTTGAGATTGGCCAAGCCCTGTGCCACCGAGAGGAATCGCTCCTGCTCTTGCGGCTCGATGACGCCATCGGAGAGCACCGTGAACTTGTTGACGTAGTTGTCACGGGCGAACGGACGTGCCCCCAACGGGTGCGCGTCGGCGATCGCCAGTTCGTCGGTGATCACCTCACCGTTCTTGAGGGTGACGACGGCCTTGCAGCCGAACGCCTTCTCCTCGGGGTTGCTCGAGTGGTAGCGCCGGGTCCACTCGGGATCCTCGACCGTGCTGATCTTGTTCCACAGCTCGATGGTCTCGGTTCGGTGCGCACGCTCCGGGGCGTACGAGCGCTCGTGGTGCCAGGTGCCGTCTTCGAGTGCGACGGCGAAGATGTACATCACCGAGTGATCGAGTGTCTCGCGCGAGGCGTCGGGATCGAACTTCTGCGGGTCGTTGGATCCGGTACCGATCACCACGTGGGTGTGGTGGCTGGTGTGCAGCACGATGGTGGCGATCTGTGAAAGGTCACCGATGCGGTCACGGAGCCTGCGGGCCAAGTCGATGGGTGCCTGGCTCTGGTACTCGGCGGAATGTTCCTTGGTGTAGCTGTCCAGGATGGCGCGCTTCTCCTCGCCGGGACCGGGTAGCGGCACCTCGTAGACCTTCTCGGGACCGCCGAGTAGCCAGGCGATGACGCCGTCCTCGCCTTCCCAGATGGGGGAGGGCGCTCCCTCGCCACGCATCGCGCGGTCGACGGCTTCGATCGCGACCTTGCCGGCCCATGCCGGGGCGTAGGCCTTCCAGCTGGAGATGAGCCCCTTGCGGGATTGCCGGGTCGCGGTGGTGAGGTGCAGCGCCTGTCCGATGGCCTGGTAGATCGTCTCGGTGTCGAGCTTCAGCATGGTGCCCAAACCGGCGGCCACGGAGGGGCCCAGGTGTGCGACGTGGTCAATCTTGTTTTCGTGCAGGCAGATTCCGCGGGTCAGGTTGATCTGGGTCTCGTAGGCCGTGGCCAGGCCGCGAATCAGGCCGTCGCCGCCGATGCCGAGCTGCTGCGCGACGGCCACCAGTGGGGGAATGTTGTCGCCGGGGTGGGAGTAGTCGGCGGCCAGGAATGTGTCGTGGAAGTCGAGTTCACGTACCGCGACGCCGTTGGCCCAGGCGGCCCACTCGGCGGAGTACCGACCACCGATACCGAAGACGTTGGCACCGGAGGCCCCAGGCGATACCGCATGTGCCTGAGCCTGGCGGCGCGCCACGGTAACGGGACGACGAATGACGGAGGCGGCGCTGACGGCGGCGTTGTCGATGACCCGGTTGATCACCATGGCCTCCGTGTCGGCGGAAACGGCGACGGGGTCTGCTGCGACCTCGGCGATCTTCCAGGCGAGGTGTTGGTCGCGGGGGAAGTCTTCGGCGCTGCGGCGGGTGCGTACGGAGTGAACGTGCATGATCCGCACATTACGCACGGTTTTGAATGATCAAAAGACCATGTAAATGCGTATTTCTGTATCCTTATTTCGCGCATCTTGCAAACATTGCGAATGTGTGTGGAGTTATCCTGACGCTATGTCTAGACCGTTCGCCGGAGTGCGGTTGCGCAGGTTGCGCGAGGAGCGTGGCCTGACGCAAGCGGCGCTCGCACGTGTCTTGGACCTCTCGACGAGTTACGTCAATCAGCTGGAGAACGACGCCCGTCCGGTGACGGTCGCGGTCCTGCTGCGGCTCACCGAGCGCTTCGATCTGTCGCCGCACTACTTCTCGCCGGACTCCGATGCCCGGCTCGTGGCGGATCTTGGCGAGATATTCACCGAGGCGGCAGTTGGTGAGGTCAGCGACCTGCAGCTCGAAGAGCTGGTGGCGCGCATGCCGTCGGTGGGGCAGACCCTGGTCGGTATGCACCGCAGGCTGCGGGATGCCACCGCGGAGCTGGAGAGCTATCGGGCCACCGAGAATGCTGCAACCATCGGCGACTCGATTCGGGAACCTATGCGCCCCATGCCATTTGAAGAGGTGCGCGACTTCTTCTACGACCACAAGAACTATCTGGGCGAACTCGATACCGCCGCCGAAGACCTATTCGAGCACTACGGGTTGCACATCGGCGGGCTCGACGTCCAGCTGGCGACCGTGTTGAAACAAGACCACGGCATCGCCGTCGCGGTGGATAAGGGTGGTTCACTGTCGGATTCGTCGAAACGTCGATTCGATGGGGATGCCGGGGTGCTGCGCATCGCGCACTGGCTCACCCCCGGTCAGCGCGCCTTCCAAATGGCTACGCAGCTCGCATTGCTGACCCAGACCGAAACCATGGCGGCAATCCTCTCGGGTGCTGAGCAGCTGAGTCCCGAAGCCATCGGTGTGGCCCGCATCGGGCTGGCCAACTACTTCGCCGGTGCTTTTCTCTTGCCGTACAAGCAATTTCATCATGCGGCCGAATCCAGTCGATATGACGTCGACATACTGGCCCGGCAGTTCGAGGTCGGGCACGAGACGGTGTGCCACCGGCTGTCCACCCTGCAACGTCCCTCCATGCGAGGGGTCCCGTTCATCCTGGTGCGCACCGATCGCGCCGGGAATATTTCGAAACGTCAATCCGCCACGGCATTCCACTTCTCCAGAGTGGGCGGAAACTGCCCACTCTGGGTGGTGCACGAAGCGTTCTCGAGTCCTGGACAGTTTGTCACCCAGGTGGCCGAGATGCCCGATGGACGTACCTACTTCTGGGTCGCGCGCACGAGCAGTACGTCCACGGGCGGGTTCCTCAGCACCCCAAAATCATTCGCGATAGGTTTGGGTTGCGATATTGCCCACGCACACCGGCTGGTCTACTCGACGGGAATCGCGATCGACGATCCGTCGACCGCGGTACCGATCGGCCCGGGCTGTAAGGTGTGTGTGCGTGAATCGTGTGCCCAGCGAGCCTTTCCCTACATCGGTCGCAGTGTCCACGTCGACGAGGACGCCAGCAGCCGCCTGCCCTACACCTGATGGGTGTGCCGCAAGATCGTCGGCGCGGCGGCGATCAACGCGACCAGCTGGATGACGCCGAGGACGGCGACGAGCATGGGGATCGATACACCGTACAGGTAGCCCGTCAGCGCACCACCGATAGCGGTCGCCGTGCCGAGTACCGCCGCGTACACGCCGTATGCGGTGGCGCGTCGCGGGGCCGGTACCAGATCGGCCACCACCGCACGCAGGGTCGATTCCTGGATACCCACGGCCGCGCCCCACAGCAGTGCACCCAGGACTATGCCCAGCAGGGAATCGGTGAATGCCAGCATCGGCACGGCTGCTCCGACAATGGGAAGAGCCACGAGGGATTTCGGTCCGACACGGTCGTACGCCCATCCGGATATCAGGGCGGCGATCGCGTCGGCGGCCATGGCAGCGGCGTACACAATCGGCACAGCCGCCACCGGCAGGACCCCACGCTCCACCATGTGGAAGGACAACACCCCGAAGGTCGCGAACCCGACCATGGTGATCGCGGTGAAACCGGCATACAGCCAAAAGGGAAGTGGCAGCGCCAGCTTTCGGTCCCGGGTGGTTGCGCCGCCGGTGTGGCCGGCGTCTTCGTATCGCTCGGGATGCGGTACCCGTCGGCGCAGCCAGAACAGCAGGACAAGTGTCGCTGCTCCGGGGATGGCCAACACGGCGAACGTGGGCAGGTAGTTCACGTGGGTGAGGGCGAGCATGCCCGCAACGAGAAGCGGGCCGGTGATGGCGCCCACTTGGTCCACGGCCTCATGTACCGCGAATCCCTTGCCGCGGCCAGTAACTGACGTGGCATGCGACAGCAGGGTGTCCTTGGCCGGGCTGCGTACCGCCTTGCCGACACGCTCGGCGATCACCAATGTGGCGGTCACCCACAGCACGCTGGACACACCGAGGAACGGCACGGTGATCACCGTCAGCGCATAACCGGCGATGGTCCACGTCCAGAACATCCGGGTGCGGTCGGTGAGCGGACCCGATACCAGACGCAGTGCGAGTGCTGCGGCCTCCCCGATTCCGGTCACCACGCCGACGACGAGCGCGCTGGCCCCGAGCGATGCCAACAGTGGTCCGGTGATGGAGCGCGCGCCCTCGTAGACGATATCGGCGAGCATGCTGATGACGCCGAAGGTGGTGACGAATCGCCAAGCTGAAAAACGTTGTGGCACAGCCGGTGAATTTAGCCGATCCATTGCTTGACCTGCTCGGCGATCCAAGCCCCGTCGTCGAGGGGAATGTCGTGCCCCGCGCTGGGATGCGTCGCGATGGGGGCGCCGTGCGTGTCGGCGATGGTGCGTGATGCGGCGGAGCTGACGATCCGGTCGTGTGTGGAGGTCAGCACCAGCAGCGGGGTGTCGATGTGCCTGGGCATCGGGAAGGTGATGGCGGCCCAAATCTGACGGGCGATGCTGGCGCTCGACGGACGCTGGGTCTGTAAGTAGCCCGCCCAGCGCCGGGAGAGTACGTCGAGATCGAGATCGGGGTTGTTGGCTGACTGTGCCAGGATCGCGCGCTCACGTGGCGCGTCGGCACGGAACCGTCCGAGTAGCAGATTGGGTATCGACGACGGCAGGAATCGCCGCCATACCGGCGTCGAGGTGGTGCTCGAATTGATGATGACGGCGCGCTCGAAATCCGCTGGGTAGCGAGAACACCAGTCGAGTCCGATCATGCCGCCGAGGGATATAGCGAGCAGTGACCACTTTTCGTCGCGGCGGTCGAGGCGTGAGCGGATGTCGTCCGTGATCGCCGAGATAGATGTCGGAGAGGTGCGGTTGAACTCGGTACCGAAGCCTGGCGCGTCGAGACATTCCACCTGTACCCCAAGGGATTCGGCGAAAATCTGAGGGAATTGTTCCCAGTGGCGCTTCTCGCGGCTCAGGCCGCGCAGCAGCAGCCACCGTGTCATCGTTTGATGCCCACAGTGAGGCGGTCGAACTCCACGAAGGGAAGGGTGAAGGGATGATGCACTGGTCGCTGCACGGCGACCTCGAATCCCGCGTCTTCGAACATCTGGCGCATCTCGGCCTTGGACGGCACGCTCGCGGGCACGCGGTCACCGAATACCCGGCGCAGGATGGGAGCCGACGTGCGGTCCGGTGTGAACGTCGTGATCGCCGTGAACCCTCCGGGAGCCAGCACGCGATGGAACTCGGCGAGAGCGGCGGGCTGGTCAAAGAAATGGAAGGCCGACGTCGAGACCACTGCGTCCAGTGAGCCGTCGTCGAAGGGCAGCTTCTCGGCCGGCGCGAATTGCCAGTCGACCAGCGACGAGCGGACCTTTGCCTGGGCGAGCATCCCTTCAGACATGTCGACCCCGTACACCTGCTCGGGCTCGAGTTCTTGTTGAATCCGCGTCGCCAGAATGCCGGTACCGCAAGCGATATCCACAATCCGCTGGGATTGGTGCTGACGCAGCTGGGCAATCATCTCGTCCTGTGCGGGGCGGTACACCCATTGTTGTAGCGGCGCCCAGTCGTATGCTCTGGCGGCGCGACCCCAGAACCGCGTCACCTGGTCGTTGAAGGCGCGCCGTGGGACGCGGGATGGGCCGTTCGAGTGAAGGCCATCAGCAGTCGTCATGGGCACAAGGTACGCCAGCAACCAGGGGGTCGCCAGGTGGGTGCATTCACTCTGCGGTGATGGTGACCCGGTCCGGGTAGAACGCCAGATGACGGGCGATCTGGGCGACTGCCTGGAACGGGTCCTCATACGTCCAGACGGCGTCTTCGATCGTTCCGTCGGGCGTGCGCACCGAGTAGTAGGAGGCCTCGCCCTTGTACGGGCAGTAGGTACGGGTATCGGTGCGCTTCAGCACCTCCCAATTCGCCGCGTCCGGCGGGAGGTAGTACACCGGCGGGTAGTTGGACTCCTGCAGCCGCAGGGTGTTGGTGGAGTCGGCGACAGAGACGTCGCCCGCGGTGACGACGACGTGTGTGTCCGAGGGCGCGATGTCGATCGGATGGTCCGGGCCGGGAACCAAATGCGGCCTATCCAGTGTGGACATGTTTCCGAGGGTAGGCGCTTTCCGCAGACCGGCGACGGAGCTGCAGAGGCCGTTCGAGTCATTGATTCGAGGCGCAGGTCAGATGCTGCTGAGCCATGGCCAGGCTTCCCTGGCTGCGCGGCGTCGAACGGCTGTACCGCTTCAGTTTCCAGCCGACACCCGGCCCCAGGGCGCTAGGGTCTGCGACATGGCTGCTGATGTTGATCGCACTGACCCCGACGAGTTGTTCGGTATCGACGCGTTGCTCAGCGATGAGGAGCGCGCCATCCGCGACAGCGTGCGTGCACTGGTTCAGGCGCGTGTGGTGCCGAACGTGCAGCGCTGGTACGAGCACGGTGACCTGCCAGTGCGCAAGCTTGCGTTGGAGCTGGGCAAGATCGGTGTGCTCGGCATGCACCTGCAAGGTTACGGATGTTCTGGAACATCCTCTCTTGCATATGGATTGGCGTGCATGGAGCTGGAAGCCGGCGACTCGGGGATCCGTTCGCTGGTCAGCGTGCAGGGGTCGTTGGCGATGTACGCCATCTATGTCTACGGGAGCGACGCACAGAAACAGAAGTGGCTGCCCCGGATGGCGACCGGCGAGGAGCTGGGATGCTTCGGCTTGACCGAGCCCGACTTCGGGTCCAACCCCGGCGGCATGCGCACCCATGCCCGACGTGATGGCAACGACTGGATTCTCAACGGCACCAAGATGTGGATCACTAACGGGTCCATCGCCGATGTCGCGGTCATCTGGGCGCAGACCGACGAGGGCGTCCGAGGCTTCCTGGTGTCGACCGACTCGGCGGGATTCAACGCCCAGACCATCCACTCCAAGATGTCGCTGCGCGCGTCGGTGACTGCCGAACTCAGTCTCGTTGACGTACGGGTGCCGGAGAAGAACCGGCTGCCGCTGGCGATCGGACTCAAGGCCCCGCTGTCATGCCTCAACGAGGCGCGCTTCGGCATCATTTTTGGCTCCATGGGCGCGGCCCGTGAATGTCTGCGTACCGCATTGGAATACGCGCTGACCCGGGAGCAGTTCGATCGCCCGATCGCGGGCTTTCAGCTGACCCAGGAGAAGCTGGCCAATATGACGCTCGAGTACGGCAAGGGATTGCTGCTGGCGTTGCATCTCGGACGTCGCAAGGACGCCGGCACGCTGGTCACCCCGCAGGTCAGCTTGGGCAAGCTCAACAATGTGCGCGAGGCCATCGAGATCGCCCGAACGGCCCGCACAATCCTTGGTGCTAACGGCATTTCGGGCGAGTACCCGGTGATGCGACATGCCAACAATCTGGAATCGGTGTTGACCTACGAGGGCACTAGCGAGATGCACACGCTGGTGATCGGCCAGGCCCTGACCGGGATCGCGGCGTTCCGCTAGTCGCTCACCCGAACGCCGACACGCCGCCTAGCTGCGGAATCGTGCGATACGAATCCGCCGCCAGACGGCGTGTCGGGGAAGAGAAGTGGATCAGTACTTGCCGAGGGCGATCGCCACGTTGTGGCCGCCGAAACCGAATGAGTTGTTGACCGCGTACTTGTAGTCGCCCTTGCGGGGCTCCTTGCTGACGATGTCGAGATCGATCTCCGGATCCGGCGTCTCGTAGTTGAGAGTGGGCGGAATGATGCCCTCCTGCAACGACTTCACCGTGATGATGGCCTCGACAGCACCGACCGCGCCGACGGAGTGCCCGAGGGCGCCCTTGGGGGCATAGACCGCGGCGTGTTGCAGACCGGACTTGTGAATGGCCCTGCCCTCGGCGACGTCACCGACACTGGTGGCGGTGGCGTGCGCGTTGACGTGGTCGATGTCCTTGGCGTCGAGCCCGGCGGTCTCCAGAGCCCGATTCATGGCCTTGGCGGCGCCGATACCGTCCGGATGCGGTGCCACCACGTGATATCCGTCCGACGTGATACCCGCACCGAGAAGCCGCGCGTAGATCCGCGCGCCGCGCGCCTTGGCGTGCTCCTCGGTCTCGATGACCATGAGCGCGCCACCCTCGCCGAACACGAAGCCGGTGCGGTTCTTGTCGAACGGCCGCGATGCCCCCGCTGGGTTGTCGTTGTCGGTGGACATCACGATGCGCATATTGGCGAATGCGGCGATGGGTGCGGCCTCGATGGCGGCCTCGATACCACCGCAGATGGCGATATCGGCGTCGCCGTAAGCGATCTGACGCCAGGCGTGCGCTATGCCCTCGTTACCGGAGGCACACGCCGAGACCGGGGTGATGACACCACCGCGCGCCTTGCGCTCCAGCCCGATGACGGCGGCCGGACCGTTGGGCATGAACATCTGAACGGTAAGGGGGGAAACGGCTTTCGTGCCCCGGGCGCGCATCTCGTCGTAGGCCTCGACCAACTTCTCGCCGCCGCCCAGACCGGTGCCCACCGAAACCGTCAGGCGCTCCAGATCGATGTCTTCGGGGGCACCGGCGTCTTCCCAGACCTGACGGCCCAGGATCGCGGCCAGGCGCTGGACGTAGGACAGGCGGCGAAGCTCGATCTTCGTCATGTCCTTGTCGAAGTCGCGGACCTTGAGATGCCCGCCGATCTTCACCGGCAGGTCGTACTGAGCGACGAAATCGTCGTCGAGTACGCGAATGCCGCTCTCGCCGGCCAGCAGCCCCTTCCAGGTGCCCTCGACGTCGGGCGCGATTGACGTCGTCATGGCCATGCCGGTCACGACGATGTTCGGAAAGCCGCCGTTTGCGGTAGATGGTTTGGTCACTGTCGACATCCCCCCATGGACATGTACGTGGCACGCACGTTCTATCCCCTTTCGAACTCTTCTTTGAGTTATCTGTTAGCCCGAATTTTAGTGAGTTGTCTGCTAGCGAACTTCGTCCGGGTGGGTTGCCAAGCGGATTCGCTCTTGAACTCTATGCGAAATTTGTGGAGGAACTGCACAAATTGGCCAACTGTGTCCTGATGGTTGACGTTCTTGTGTGATGGGTAACAAAGATGACGGGCAAATGAATGAAGGGTTGAGTTACCCGGGCCCCACCTGGGCGAATGTGACCTGTCGCACAATGCCCGCCACGGATGTGGATCGGTAGCATTGCTCACTATTGGGTCTAGTTTGCCTTGAGAGGAGCGGAATGCGCGTCGACGGGGACACCTGGGACATCACCTCCAGCGTGGGGGCAACCGCCCTCGGTGTGGCGGCCGCACGGGCCACCGAGACGCTGCGGGCCGACTCGCTCATCAGCGATCCCTTCGCCCGGATACTCGTCGAGGCGACCGGTAAGGCGACGGGCTGGGAACGCTTTGTCGCCGGAGATATCGACTGGCCCGACCCGGAGGCCGGCCGGATCTACGGCCGGATGGTCGACTACCAGGCCACGCGCACGCACTTCTTCGACGCCTATTTTCTGGCCGCGGCCGCGACGGGTATCCGGCAGATCGTGATCCTCGCGTCGGGCCTGGACTCGCGCGCATACCGGCTCGACTGGCCGGCCGGCACCACCGTCTACGAGATCGACCAGCCCCAGGTTCTGGAGTTCAAGGCCGCTGCCCTCGCCGCGTACCCGCCGACGGCCCAGCGGCGGGGTGTGGCCGTCGATCTGCGCGAGGACTGGCCTGCCGCGCTGCGCGCGGCCGGGTTCGATTCCGCACAACCCACGGCATGGCTTGCCGAGGGCCTGCTGCCGTATCTCCCCGCCGATGCCCAGGACAGCCTCTTCATCAACATCGGTACGTTGAGCGCGCCGGGAAGTCGTATCGCCGTGGAGGGGTACGACGGGAAGCTGGTCCTGGACGAGAGCGAGGAGGAGGCAGCGCGCCGGGAACAGGTGCGCGCCGCCTTCAAGACAGCCGTCGACGTCGACGTCACGATCGAGAGCCTGATCTACGAAGACGAGAACCGGGCCGACCCCGCGGAATGGCTTGAGGCGCACGGATGGTCGGTGACCAAGACCGACGCGCACGACGAAATGGCGCGCCTGGGCCGGCCGGTGCCCGAGGATATCCAGCAGGGAACGCTCCGCGGCCAGCTGATCCAGGGAGAACTTCGGTGACCGATACGACCACCGCCCGGTCCGATGACGACAGTTGGGACATCGCCAGCAGTGTGGGTGCCACCGCGGTGATGGTGGCGGCCGCGCGGGCGGCCGAAACCCGCAGTGAGACGCCGCTCATCAAGGATCCCTTTGCACAGCTCCTCGTGGAGCGTGCCGGGTCCGGTGCCTGGTCGGTGATCGCGAGCGACGGGCTGCGACAGCAGCTGGCCGAGCTCGACCCGGAGGCCGAGCGCATCATGCAATACGCGGTGGACTACCAGGCGGTCCGCACCAGATTCTTCGACGGATTTTTTGAGCGGGCATCGCGTGCGGGAATCACCCAGGTGGTGATTCTGGCCGCCGGGCTCGATTCTCGTGCGTATCGACTGGACTGGCCGGTGGGTACCACCGTCTACGAGATCGACCAGCCGCTGGTGCTGCAGTATAAGCGGCAAACACTCGATGAGCACGACGTACGCTCCGCTTGTCTGCGCCGGGAGGTGCCCGTCGATCTTCGGCAGGACTGGCCGGCCGCATTGCAAGAAGAGGGATTTGACGTCGCGAAGCCGACGGCGTGGCTGGCCGAAGGCCTGCTTATGTATCTGCCGACCGAGGCGCAAGATCGCCTTTTCGAGCTGATCGTGGACCAGAGCGCGCCGGGCAGCAGAATCGCCGTGGAAGCCGTCGGGCCTGACAACGACAAGCGCCAACAGTTCCGCAGCAAGATGCGCGAACACTTCGACCGGGCTCGCAAGCTGGCCGGGATGGATGGCGAGTCGCTCGATGTTGGATCGCTGATGTACCACGACGAGAACCGCACCGATGTCCCCCAATGGCTCGCCGGCCGTGGCTGGACTGTTCGGACGATACCCGCCGAAGTGGAGATGGCGGATGCGGGTCGACGGGCCTACGTTGAAGAGGATCTACGCGGGAACACCTTGATCGAGGCCGAACTCAAGGGCTGACGGAGCACTGCCCCCCAGGGGTGCGGGGTTCTCAGGTCCCAACTGGTTGGTTACCATCGGTGATACAGCTCACTTAGCTGACATCGCGAGTCCGTGTGCACGTGTGTGACCTGCGGAGATGCGCTCACTATGAGCCTGCCATCGAGAGGAACGGATATGACCACCGAGATCTCTACGCCCGCCGACCAGCACGCTGCGGCCGAGCCCTCACGCATTCCGGGGATCGTTCGGGGCCTGCGGGAGACGTTCGCGACAGGCCGGACACGCGACTACCACTGGCGCAAGGCGCAGCTCGTCGGTTTGGAGCGGCTCTTCTCCGAGAACGAAGCTGCCATCGCAACCGCCCTGCACGACGATTTGGGCCGTTCGTCGGCCGAGGCCTGGATCGCCGACGTTGTCGGTTCGGTCGTGGAGGTCGTCTACGCGCGTAAGAACCTGCGCCGCTGGATGCGGCGCAAGCGTGTGCGCGGTCTTCCGCTGGCACAGCAGCCGGCGAAGGCGTGGTCTGTACCCGAGCCATATGGCACGGTGCTGGTCATCGGTGCGTGGAACTTCCCGCTGTACCTCACGCTCGGGCCGGTGGTCGGCGCGCTGGCGGCGGGCAACACGGTGGCCATCAAGCCATCGGAGATCGCGCCGGCTTCATCGGCATTGATGGCCAAGCTCATTCCGCAGTACCTGGATCCGCATGCCGTGGTCGTCGTAGAGGGCGACGGATTGGTCACCCAGGAACTGCTGGCCCAAGGTTTCGACAAGGCGTTGTTCACCGGCGGTACCGAGATCGGCAAGCGCATCTTGGAAGGCGCTGCGGCGCATCTGACTCCGGTCGCGCTGGAGCTCGGCGGCAAGTCGCCGGTCTACGTGGCCGCCGATGCCAACATCGAGGTGGCGGCCCGCCGCATCGGATACATGAAGGGGCTCAACTCCGGTCAGGTGTGTCTGGCTCCGGACTACGTCCTCGTTGATCCGGCGGTGCGCGACGAGCTGGTGGAGAAGATCACCGCAGCGTGGGCAGAGTTCCAGGCTGACAAGGAATCCAAGGGACTGCGGGTAGTCAACCAGCGCCAGTTTGATCGTCTGGTCGGGTACCTGGCGGCGACCGAGGGAGAGGTTGCGGCGGGCGGTGGCTCCGACGCATCAGCGCTCACCATCGAGCCGACGATAGTGGTCGACCCGAGCGCGGACGAGCCGCTCATGCAGAACGAGATCTTCGGGCCCATCCTGCCGGTGCTGACCGCCGACTCGCTGGACGATGCCATTGACTTCATCAACTCGCGGCCAAAGCCGTTGGCGGCTTATGCCTTCACCGAGTCCAAGAAGACGGGTAACCGGTTCATCGACGACGTTCCCGCGGGCGGCACCGTGATCAACCATCTGCTCTATCACGCCGTCATCCCGAACTTGCCGTTCGGTGGCGTCGGTGCCAGCGGCATGGGTGCCTACCACGGCAAGGCAGGCTTCGACGAGTTCAGTCACCTCAAGTCGACTCTGTACAAGAGCACCAAGATGGATCTCAAGCTTCCCTACCCTCCGTATCTGGAGAAGAATCTGAAGCTGATGAAAAAGCTTATGTAACAAAGCTTTTAGTTTCACTCAACCCAATGAAGTGTCAAGTGAATAGGAGTTCTGCATGCCGGGAGTGCAAGACCGGGTAATTGTCGTGACCGGAGCCGGAGGGGGACTGGGGCGCGAGTACGCGCTCACCCTCGCTGGCGAGGGCGCTCAGGTCGTCGTCAACGACTTGGGCGGTGCCCGGGACGGATCGGGCGCGGGGTCTGCGATGGCGGACGGCGTGGTCGACGAGATCAAGGCAGCCGGTGGCCGGGCGGTCGCCAACTATGACAGCGTCGCCACCGAAGAAGGTGCGGCCAACATCGTGAAGACCGCACTAGATGAGTTCGGGGCCATTCACGGTGTGGTGAGCAATGCAGGCATCCTGCGGGACGGCACGTTCCACAAGATGACCTACGACAATTGGCATGCGGTGCAACAGGTTCACCTGTACGGCGGATACAACATCACCCGCGCGGCGTGGCCGCATTTCCGCGAGCAGGGCTACGGCCGGATCGTGGTCGCCACCTCGACCAGTGGTCTGTTCGGCAACTTCGGTCAGGCCAACTACGGTGCGGCCAAGCTCGGCCTCGTCGGGCTCATCAACACCCTCGCGTTGGAGGGTGCCAAGTACAACATTCACTCCAACGCGATCGCGCCGATCGCAGCCACCCGCATGACCGCCGACATCGCCTCCGAGGCGGTGCTGGAGCAGCTGCCGCCGGCCTTCGTGGCGCCGGTCGTTGGATACCTGTGCACGGAGGAAAGCGCCGACAACGGTTCGGTTTTCGTGGTGGGCGGCGGCAAGGTGCAGCGCGTGGCGCTCTTTGAGAACGCCGGTGCCACCTTCGCCTCTCCGCCGACGGTCGACGAGGTCGCCGCGCGCTGGGGTGAGGTCGAGGATCTCTCCACCGTTACCAAAGCCGGCCCCCCGTCCCTCGCATGAAAGCGATACAGGCGCAGTCGTTATCGGGCCCGGAGGGCCTGGTGTACACGGATGTGGAAACGCCGGGAGCCGGACCTAATGTCGTCATCGTCGATGTCAAGGCCGCGGGGGTCTGCTTCCCCGACTATTTGATGACCAAGGGCGAATACCAGCTGAAGATGGAGCCACCCTTCGTTCCGGGGATCGAGACTGCCGGCGTGGTGCGCTCGGCTCCCGAGGGTGTCGGTGTGAAACCCGGTGACCGGGTGATGGCCTTCAATTTCATTGGCGGATATGCCGAACGCGTTGCAGTGGGGCCTTCCAATGTGCTTCCTACGCCTCCCGAGCTGGATGATGCGGAGGCCGTAGCGCTCATCGCGAACTACCACACGATGTACTTCGCCTATGCCCGTCGCGGACACTTGCGTGCCGGTGAGACGGTGCTGGTGCTAGGTGCTGCCGGCGGTATCGGTACCGCGGCGATCCAGATTGCCAAGGGCATGGGCGCGAGGGTCATCGCCGTGGTCAACCGGACGGCCGCAACGGAATTCGTCTCCAGCGTGGGTGCGGATGTCGTGTTGCCGCTGGAAGAGGGCTGGGCCAAGGCCGTACGCGAGGTCACCGGCGGCGTGGGTGTCGACATGGTGGTCGACCCGATCGGTGGCCCCGCATTCGACGACGCGGTGCGCACGTTGGCCCCCGAAGGGCGCTTGCTGGTCGTTGGATTCGCCGCCGGCGGGATACCGACCATCAAGGTGAATCGGTTGCTGCTGCGCAATGCGTCGTTGGTCGGTGTGGCCTGGGGCGAGTTCCTTCGTACGCACGCTGACTATTTGTACGAGACCCAGGCGGGGCTGGCCAAGCTCGTTACGGAGGGCATGCGTCCGCCGGTGAGCGCGCGTATTCCACTATCGGAAGGCCGTCAGGCGCTTCAGGACTTCGCCGACGGGAAGGTCTACGGGAAGATGGTGCTTATCCCGTGAGGAGCAAGACCGCCAAGATCTTCAACGGAATTGACGAGATCACCACCGGTGACCTGGGCACCAGTGATTGGCTGCTGGTTGACCAGGAGCGCGTCAACACTTTCGCCGACGCCACCGGTGATCACCAGTGGATTCACGTCGACCCCGAACGAGCCGCGACCCCGAACGAGCCGCTGACGGTCCGTTCGGGGGCACCATTGCGCACGGACTGTTGACCTTGTCTCTGCTGCCGCAATTTCAGTTCGAGCTGATTCGTGTCGACAACATCGCCATGGGAACCAATTACGGCTAGAACAAGGTTCGATTCATCAATCCGGTCAAGGTCGGATCGAGGTTGCGAGCGCGTGCCGAGGTGACCAATGTCGAACAGAAGACCGGCTCCGTGGACGTGACGATCGTTACCACCGTCGAGATCGAAGGTGCCGACAAGCCAGCCTTTGTGGCCGAATCGATTTCGCGCTACATCGCTTGACGTTCGGGGAACGGATTAGAGGTCCGGGGCGACGTGTTCTACGCGTAACTCGCCCTTCTGGACGAAAGACACCACAGTTGCGGGGCTTGATACCCATTCTCGCTCAATGGAATCGTGACCTGCCGTTTTGTCGTCCATTGTCAAGAAGTTGGACACCCCACATAGCAGGGTGTCGAAAATCTCACCGTGATCTACGACGATGTGTAGATCACGTCAGTCAGGTGTTATGTTACTGCTCAGTTCGGGCCCTGCTTTCTCTGTGACCAGCGAAGATAGTGGGCCCGAGAGGTTTTGGGACGAGAGGGCATCACGTGGGTCAGCCAGCACGCGGACGTGTTGCCCTGGGGTATTCGGCGTGTCGGATCGTGAGCGCACGATGACCACATTCGAGGGGACAGGCCCGGCACGGCCCGCCACCCCGTCTCGCGACGCGGTTTCCGGCGCCCTTAAAGAATACGTACGCAAACACCCGGTTCAGGCGGTCGAAACCGCAGGCAGCCAGATCGTCCTTGGCATACGGGCCATGCAGTACATGTTCTCGGACCTCGTCCATCGCGCGTTCCCTTGGAAAGAGTTCATCCACCAGGGCGCGTTCATGGCCGGGAGCGCCGTCGTGCCGACACTGTTGGTGGCCATCCCGATCGGTGTCACCCTCTCCATCCAGTTTGCCTTGCTGGCGGGACAGGTAGGCGCAGCCTCCTTGGCGGGTGCCGCCAGTGGTGTCGCGATCGTGCGCCAGGGTGCCTCGCTGGTCGCTGCCGTGCTGATGGCCTCCGCGGTGGGCTCGGCCATTACCGCCGACCTCGGGTCACGGACCATGCGTGAAGAAATCGACGCCATGGAAGTAATGGGTGTGTCGGTGATTCGTCGCCTCGTCGTTCCTCGTGTCGCCGCGGCCGTCCTGGTCGGTGTCGGTCTCACGGGTACGACCTGTTTCGTCGGTTTCTTGGCGAGCTATCTGTTCAACGTCTACTTCCAGCACGGCGCACCGGGTAGCTTCGTGGCGACATTCGCCTCATTCACCCGGGTAGACGACCTGGTGCTGGCACTGCTCAAGGCAATTCTGTACGGCCTAATCGTCGCGATCGTCGCCTGTGACAAGGGGTTGACGACCAAGGGCGGTCCCGCCGGTGTCGCCAACTCGGTGAACGCCGCCGTCGTCGAATCGATCTTGGTGCTCATGCTGATCAACGTGCTAGTCAGCCAGGTGTACGTCATGGTCTTCCCCCGGCACGGGATATAGGGGACACACACCATGACCATCTCTACCTACCGGCCCAAGGGCGTTCAGCCGATCATCGACGCCGGGCATCGTGTGGCCCAGTCGATTCGGCGACTAGGCCACATGCTGGCCTTCTTCGTCGAAGCCATGGCTTCCATTCCGAACACCCTGCGCTTCTACTCCAAGGAGTTCTTCCGGCTCCTGGCCGACGTCACTTGGGGTAACGGATCACTGGTCACCGGCGGTGGCACAGTGGGCGTCGCCGCCGTGCTGGGTGCCACGATCGGTGCCCTGATCGGTATCGAGGCCTACAACCTGCTGAACATCATTGGTCTGGGACCGGCCACCGGGTTCATCTCGTCCCTGGTGTCCACCCGTGAGTTGGCCCCGGTGATGGCCGCTCTCGCCTTTGCGATGCAGGCCGGATGCCGATTCACCGCGCAGCTGGGTGCCCAGCGCATCAATGAGGAGATCGACGCACTGGATGCGTTGGCGATCCGCCCGATCCCGTACTTGGTGACCACCCGACTGCTGGCATCCACCGTGGCCGTCGTTCCGCTGTACCTGTTGTGCCTGGTGATCAGCTACATCACCTGCCGCCTGCTGGTCGGGATCTCCAGCGGCGGTTCGATCGGCGGTGCCTACAACCACTACTTCACGATGATGTTGAGCGGCACCGACATCGTCTACTCGGTGATCAAGGCCGTCATCTTCGTCTGGATCGCGTCAACCATCCAGTGCTACTTCGGATTCAACGCCTCGGGCGGGCCCGAGGGCGTGGGTGTGGCCGCCGGACACGCGATGCGCGCGGCCATCACCGTCGTGATCATCGTGAACATGCTCCTCACCATGGCCTTGTGGGGAGTCGATGCCGGCGCAAGGTTCGGTGGTTGACGTGAGTGGTGGTTCGTTCTCGGCGAGTGGTCGCGGCTGGTCCGATCGTGGCCTGCTTGTGGCGGGCGTCGCGGTGCTGGCCATCTTGGGCTTGGTGACCGGGCTCTTGCTCGCCAAGTCCAAGGGCTATCTGGAAGACACCGTCAAGGTCGACGCACAGCTCACGAACGTCGGCGACGGCCTGCCCGAACGTGCCGACGTGAAATTCCGCGGCATGCTCGTCGGCGCCGTCACGTCGGTGACACCCGCCGAAGACGGCAAGCCGAACATCGTGCATATCGACATCAAGCCGGAGCACGCCAGCGGGATTCCGAGCACGGTAACTGCGCGAGTGGTCCCGAGCAATGTGTTCGCGGTGTCGTCGGTGCAGCTGGTCGACAACGGTGACGGTGCCGGGCTCCGTAACGGCGCGGTGATCACCGAGGACACCAAGCTGCCGACGGTGCTTTTTCAGACCACCACCAACAAGCTGCGTCAGGTGCTCGCCGCCACCGAACGCCAACGCGGCGACCCGCCGGTCGGTCTGATCGGAGTATTCGGTGAGGCCACGCAGGGCCGCGGTAACAAGCTGCTGACCTCCGGGGCGCAACTACAGGCAATCCTCACCGAGTTCAATGCCATGGTCACCGCCAGCCCGAACGATCCCTCGACGATCGCGGCGCTGGAGAAGGTGTCCGACGCGCTGAGCACCACGTCGCCGCGTCTGCTGGACAACCTGGAGAACGCCTTGGTGCCGCTGCGCACCCTGGCCCAGAAGCAAGCCGATGTGCGCGGGTTACTTTCGGCCGGTTTGCACACCACCGGGACCGCGTCGACCGCCATCGACAACCACATCGATCAGATGATCGGCATCGGTACCCACTTGACTCCGGTTGTCGGTGTCCTCGCACAGAATGCGGACAAGTTCGTGCCGATCGCATCGCGTATCCGGGTGCTGTCGGATGCGGCGTTCGCCAACGGTTGGGATCCCGGCCGCCAGGTCATTGGCCTGAACCTGATTCTGTCGTTCAGCCCGGCCTGGACCTACGTCCGTGATGACTGCCCGCGGTACGGCGAGCTGGCCGGACCGAGCTGCACCACTGCGCCCGAGACGCGCCAGTGGATCGACATTCCCGAGGTGCTGCAGCCCGGCAGCTACAAACCGCCGCCGGATATCGCCCCGCCGCCAGGAACCCTCTTCCCGCCGCCTGCCGCCGACATCATGTTGCATGGTGCGGGCCCCAACCCGCAGGAAGTCGACAGAGCCGCGAACCCGGTGCTGCCGCCGTTCGGTCCGCCGCCCAACCCGGCACCTGCCGGAGTGGCCCCGGCCGCGTTCGGTGGAAATGTCGGACCGGTAGGTAGTGCCGTCGAGCGCCAGCAACTCGGCAAGGCGCTGGGTGGTGACGCGAGCACCGCACAGCAGCTGCTCCTCGGCCCGGTGGCACGCGGAACGACGATCTCGGTGAGTCGTGATGAGTCGGCCGCTGATGCCGGCCAACCCAACTCGGCTCAGGGAGGCGGACGATGAAGAACTTTCGGGCTGCGGTAATCGGGCTGTCGCTGTTTGTCGTCTTCGCCATCGGCGTGACCACGCTGGTCTACGGCACCTTGCGCCGCGACACCACGGGATCGACCAAGAGCTACACCGCGATTTTCACCGATGTCACCGGTGTGCGGGCCGGTGACGACGTGCGCATCGCGGGTGTGCGGGTGGGCCGTGTCGACTCGATCGAGTTGGATGGTTCGCTTGCCAAGCTCAAGTTCCAGGTCAAGAGCAACCAGAATCTATACGGCAATTCGATTGTCTCGGTGACCTACCAGAACATCATTGGACAGCGATACATCTCGCTGTCTCGCGGTGTCGATGGCAGTCCGGAGCGCTTGCCCGAAGGCAGCGTGATCCCGGTGGAGCGCACCGAACCGTCCTTCGACGTTGGCGCGCTACTTAACGGATTCGAGCCGCTCTTCACTCTGTTGGACCCCAAGCAGGTCGACAACCTGTCCAACGGGCTCATCGATGCGTTCGCCGGTGACAGAGGTGCGTTGGCCCATGTCGTCGCGCAGACCACCGAGATCACGAAATCCTTTGCCGGACGTGATCATTCACTGGGCGATCTGATCGACAACCTCAATACCGTCCTGGATAACGTCGCCAAGCAGAACGACAATCTCGACCAGCTCGTGATTCAGAGCCAGAACGTCGTCGGTGAACTGGACAACCGGCGCCAGAGCCTGGTCTCGTCGATCGGCTCGGCGACCCACGTGGTCAGCCGGATCCAGACCATCGGAGACAACATCTATCCGCAGATGCAGGAACTCGTCTACCGCGAGCCAGGTACCGCCGCGCACATCCTTGCCAACAAGGATCAGTTCGCCTTCCTCGGTTCCAACCTGCCGCTGCTGCTCAAGGGTCTGGCCCGCACGACTCAGGATGGCGCATATGGCAATTCGTATGCCTGCCAGCTGAACCTCAACGGGTTCTTCCCGGGTCTGAATGACCTGGTGCCCTCCATCGTCCGGCATGCCACAAACGGTGGTGTCGCCAAGTACACACCGAAATGCCGAGGGATCGAATGAGCCCCCGTGAACGCACGCTAGAGGACCGCAGCAAGTTCTGGATCGGCATGATCGCTGTCGGTGTCGTCGTGGCGATCATCGCGTCGATGCTGCTGTTCCGCCAGATCGGTTTCGGATACACCCGATACAAGGCCGAATTCGCGCAGGCGGCGCAGCTCAAGAAGGGCGATTACGTCAGTGTCGCGGGCGTGGATATTGGTGAGGTGAAAAGCGTTGTGCTCGATGGCACCCGGGTGCTCGTCGACATGCGGGTGCGCGATGAGGTGAAGCTGGGCGCCGATACGCAAGCCGCGATCAAGACCACCACACTGCTGGGTTCTCGGTACGTCGAACTGCGCCCCCGTGGCGCGGGTGTTATCCCCAACAAGCGAATCCCGTTGTCGCACACAGAGGTGCCATACGACTTGCAGGCGCTGCTCGCGGATACCGCCGCCACCTATGAGCAAGTCGATACGACGAAGCTGGCCCAGTCCATCGACATTCTGGCCAAGCAGCTCGATGGGCTGCCCGAGGCGCTGCCCGACGCCATGAAGAATTTGAAGGAACTGTCGGGGATCGTCTCCACGCGGCGGACTCAGATCGGCGAGCTACTCAAGAGTGCCTCTACCGTCACCGCGACGCTGCACCGGCAGCAGGCCAACCTCGGACACCTGGTTTTCCAGGGCCGGGATCTGCTGGGAGAGTTCGTATCCCGCAAGGCATCGTTCCAGCGTCTGATGGTGTCCATCACCAAGGTCGTCGATCTGCTGAGCAAGGTCGTGGTCAAGGACCGGCCCGCCTTCGAGAAGCTGTTGCAGCAGCTGCGGGATGTCACGGCAATGGCCAGCGATCACGACGACTACGTGCGAAACCTGTTGCAGATCCTGCCCGTCCCGCTGCGGAACCTGACCAACGCGACCGGCTCGGGGTACTCGATGGGCATCAACCTGACCAACGGTTTGATCGTGGACAACTGGATGTGCGCCATCAGTAGCCGCGCGCAGCAGTGGGGCATGCTCGAGTACTTCAAGGACTGCGCATGAGCATCAATGTGACACAGCAGGGGTCCACCGCCCGCCGCATATTCATGATCGGCGTGGTTTCGGTGCTGGTGGTTGTGGCCGCGATCGGTGGTTACCTGGGCCTGCGCACGGCCGGTGTGGTGGACAACAAGATCTCCGTCACCGCCCAATTCGACGAAGGCTCGGGCCTTTTCGTGGGCAATGTGGTCGAGGTGCTCGGTCTGCCGGTGGGTGCCATCGAATCGGTCGAGGCCAGGGGCACCTACGTCGAGGTCAAGTTCAACGTCGACAAGGACGTGAAGGTCCCGGCGAACGTCATCGCCGCCGCCTTCACCAGCTCGGTGCTCACCGACCGGCACGTCGCGTTGAGCCCGCCCTACACCGAGGGCCCGGTGCTCAAGGACGGCGACATCATTCCGCTGGACCGCACCCGCACCCCCGTCGGATTCGACCGAGTGCTGGCGACCGTCGACAAACTTGCCTCGGCGATGAAGGGTGACGGCAAGGGCGGCGGTCCGGCCGCCGATTTGGTCAACATCGGTGCCCAGGCCGCGGCGGGCAACGGCGAGCAGGTCAAGTCGGCCCTGGACGAGCTGTCGAAGGCATTGAAGATGACCACGGACGGCGCCGAGACCAAGGATCAACTCAGCACGATCATCAAGAGCGTGAGCTCGCTGGTGAATGCGATGGGGGAGAACGACAAGGCAATTCGGCAGTTCGGCTCCGCGGTACATGGCACCGCCGACGTGCTGGCCGCCGAGCGATTTGGCACCGGGAACACCGGTCGCCAGGCCAACGAGGTCCTCAAGAACACCGCCGAACTCCTCGACAAGAACCGCGACGTGATCAAGGGCCTGCTCAGCAACAGCAACGTCACCTTGCAGTCGTTGTCCGATCAGCAGCGCGAGCTCAAGGAAACTCTGGATCTGCTGCCGCTGCTGCTCGACAACGTCGACCGCGCGATCGATCCGGTCAACGGATCGCTGCGGCTGCATCCGATGCTGGACAAGCTGCTCTTCGAGAGCCAGTTCACCAAGGAAATCTGCAACATGATGGGTCTGCGGCAGCTCGGGTGCAGCACCGGAACGATGGCCGACTACGGTCCGGACTTCGGCCTGACCTACATGCTCGACGGCATGGCCAGGATGGGGCAGTGATGAGCCGCTTGAAGGTTTCCACGCTGAGGGTCGCCGCACTGGCCGCGGTCGGTGCGCTGGCCATATCTGCTTGCACCCCACCAGGACTCGACAGCCTGCCGCTGCCGGCCCCCAACATGGGTTCGCAGTCCTACAAGCTGACCGCACGTTTCGCCAACGCTCTCAACCTTCCCGCGAAGGCGAAGGTGCGCCTCGGTGGTGCCGACGTTGGCGAGGTCGTGTCGATGGATGCCGTCGACTATGTGGCGGTTGTCCAGCTGCGCATCCGTGAGGGTGTGCGGTTGCCCGTCGGAACCACCGCACAGCTGCGTACCGCCACCCCGCTGGGTGATGTGTTCGTCGCAGTCACCCCGCCGGCGACGCCAAGCGCTCAGCTCCTCAAGGATGGCGGCACGCTGGATCTGGACAACACCTCGTCGGCCGCGACGGTCGAAGGTGTACTCGCCTCCGCGGCCGTGCTCGTCAACGGTGGCGTCATCCGGAACTTGACGCATGTGGTGAACGGACTCGGAAAGTCGTCGGGCGGCGAGGGCAGTAACGGCATCGTGTTCGGTGACATCGTCAAGCAGTCCGATCAGTTGATGGGCACTCTCAACGGTCGGTCGTCGCAGATCCAGAACTCGTTGGACAAGACCTCGCAGTTAGCCTCGACGCTGTCGGCGCGGGAGAAGACGATCAACGATCTACTGGAGGCCGGCGCACCCGGGTTGAAGGCGGTCGATCCCCACCAGGTCACTGACCTCGCCAATACTGCCGGTCACATCTCCGATCAGCTGGCGAAATTCCCGTCGATCCAGGGCACCGACACTCGCAGCATGATCACTGATTTCAACACGATCGCCCGCGGGTTCAACGACGTCACGGTGAGCCCGGACACCAGCCTGGTCGCCCTGAACCGATTGCTACCGATGTTGATCAAGGCCAACGCCGGTAGCGCACTGGCCGTCGACGTGAACATGGCCAAGCTGGCGCTGGGCAACTGGCCCGACGCCGGATACAAGGGCGATCCGACATTCCACGGCCCCAAGCAGGCTGACTGGGGCTACCTCGTAGGCAGCTTCAAGTACTCGCTGTACAGGTTGCAGGAACGCGTCGTGGGTCAGGGACCGAACCCGCCGGCCCCAGAACCTCAACCGGCGCCCGCGCCTGCCCCCGCACCAGAACCAGGACCCGGCCGATGACCGCCCCCGTACAGTCCGACGGCCTGCTGGAATCGATTTCCCGCGGCCTGCTGGCGGTGGGCGACGTCTTCAAGCGCAGCTGGAAATGGCTGTCGGTTGTCGGTCTGGTGGGCATCCTCGTCATCTGTGTGGGTTACGTGATGTTCGGGACCCTGAAGGTCAACCCGATCGAGTCTGAGTACCAGGTGAAGGTGCAGCTCCACGAATCCGGCGGGCTGCTGCCGAATCAGGAAGTCACGCTGCGTGGGGTTCCGATCGGCCGCGTCGAGTCCGTCAACCTGGACAAGGGTGGCGTGGTCGCGACCGCGGCGATCAACGGTTCGGTGAAGCTACCGGCTGACAGCGAGGTCCGGGTGTCCGGCCTGTCGCCCGCCGGTGAGCAGTACCTCGATTTCCGGCCGACGACGAACAACGGCCCGTTCCTGGGGAACAACAGTGTCGTCGCGTTGGGCAAGGCGACCACCCCGATGACTCTCGCGCAGGTGTTGGCGGATTCCGATGGCCTACTGGCGCAGCTGGATACCAAGAAGCTGAGCATCCTGCGCAAGGAACTGGGTGTCAGTGCCCAGGGCCCGGAGAAGCTAGCCAACATCTTCGACGGCGGCACCTTCCTCATCACCACGCTCGACGGCGTGCTGCCGGAAACGGTGACCCTGCTCAAGTCCAGCAAGGTGACCTTCTCGACGCTCGTAGACCTCAACTCGGGCTTGGACGCGACCGGTCAGCAGCTGGGCAGCACCTTCGCCGGGCTGAAGAAGATGGATGGCGGTTTCCGGACACTGCTCCAGCGGGCCCCGCAGACGCTGCACAGTGTGGACAACCTCTTTACCGATAACTCCGACACGATGGTGCAACTGCTGGGCAACCTTGCCACCGTCGCACAGCTGAACTACGTGCGCGTACCCGCGCTCAACGCGCTGTTCCCCGGGCCGGAGGTCCGTGGGTCGACGCTGGAGAGCGCGGCATCGATCTTCCATGACGGTGCTGTTTGGGCGCTCGCCGACCTGCTGTACCCAAGGCCCACATGCGATTACGCGACGCCACGCGCCCCCGTTTCGGACGCGAGCTTCTACGAACCGGCGCTGTACTCCACGTACTGTGCCAACCCCGATCCGGCGATGCTGGTTCGTGGTGCGCGCAACGCACCGCGTCCCGGAGACGACGACACCGCCGGCCCGCCGCCCAACGCGGACCTGGCCAAGGTGTCCGATCCAACGCCTCGGGGTAAGTGGAGTGTTCCCACGCCGTATGGTGGTCCGCAGTGGCCCCTCCCGATTCCTGGCGATGCACCCTTGCCTCCCGAGGCGCCTGCGCCACCGCCTGGTTTCGGTAATACTCCACCTACCGGACGCTAGAAACGCCCGGATAGGCACCGGCAAGACGCGCAAGGAGCACAACCATGGCAGACGACGCTGCCGCTAAGGACGCCAAGACCGTGGATGCGTCCGCGGTGACCCCGGACGCGGAGAAGGTCGAATCTTCGGCTGCCTCTTCTTCAGAGATCGAATCGGCGGCGGACGAGGCAACCGAACCCGCCGCAGAAGAGGTCGCCGACTTCGACGCGGAGACGTCTGCGGCGGATGCCAAGGAGTCAGAAGATGCCAACGAGTCGAAGGACTCCAAGGACTCGAAGGACGCCGACGATTCCGATGACGAGGACATCAGCCTCGAACCGGATGAAGAGGAAAAGGACCCGAAGCGCATGCAGCGGCGCCACTGGTTCTGGACCGCGGCCGGTGTGGTGGCCATCGCGATCCTCGCTCAGGCGGCCATCATCGGGCGTCTCTACGAGGAGCAGCGCATTGAAGAGCGGTCGTCGCGCGAGGCACTGACAGCGGCACAGGAATTCGCCAACGTCATGATCAACGTGGACAGCACCAAACTTGATGACAGCGCCACAAAGACCTTGGACCGGTCGACCGGCGATTTCAAGAAGAAGTACTCGGAGTCCAGCACCACGCTGCGACAGGTCATGATCGAGAACAAGGCCAAAGCGACAGGCGTCGTTGTGGATTCCGCGGTGAAGTCGGCGACACCGAACAAGGTCGAGGTGCTGCTGTTCATCGATCAGGCGGTATCCAATGTGGCGATTCCGGATGCACGCATGGACCGCAGCCGCGTTCAGATAACGATGGAGAAGATCGACGGACGCTGGCTTGCCAGCGATGTCGAGCTGACCTAAGAGCCCCACCGCGATGAGTGTCGGTGGGCTGCTGCTCGTCGCCCTGGGGATCGCCATCGGCATGGTCGGCATCGTGGTGCCGATGGTTCCCGGCACGGGGCTGGTGGTGCTTTCCATCGGGGCGTGGGCGCTTGTCGAATCCACGACGAAGGCCTGGGTGGTCCTGGGAATTGTGGTGGCACTGGCTGCCGCAACGACGGTGACGAAGTATGTGTGGCCGGCGGCGCGAATGCGTGAGGCGGGGGTGCCCGCGCTCAGCCTGGTGCTGGGTGGGATCGCGGCGATCGTCGGCTTCTTTGTGATCCCGGTGGTGGGTTTGGTTGTTGGCTTCGTGCTGGGCATCTACCTCGCGGAGTTCATCCGGCGCAGCAGCCAGAGACAGGCATGGGCCGCGACCGTGACGGCGGTAAAGGCGGTAGCCACCTCGATCGGTATCGAGATGGTGGGCGCCATGGTGTCTGCGGGGATTTGGCTCGGCGCCGTTCTGGTCTGAGCTGCCCGACGGGATCAGGTGAGCGCGGCGCGCAGCGCGGTCAGCCGCTCGTCATCGATCCCGGCGGCCCTGAGCATCGCCTCGGGTGACCCGAAAACGTTTGCGACTTGGCTGAATCCGGTTTCGAGGTACTCCTCGCGGACGCCGAGCACCTCGTCGGAGAGCATCGCGGCCATGGTCTGCGCGAGCTCAGGTTCGGCCGCATCCATCTGCGCAGAGATATGGGCTCGCATCGCGCCGATCGCCGCGTTGCTGCGCAAGTAGTCGGTGGCGATATCGGCGTAGTCGATGCCGACCGAGTGCAGCACTAGTCCGACAAGGATTCCGGTTCGGTCCTTGCCCGCCGCACAGTGCACCAAGGCCGTTGCGCCGCTAGCGAGTTGAGTCGTCACCGATTTGAGGGCGACGAGTGTGCCTGGCAGTTCGACGAACCGGCGGTACTCGGCCAGCATGAACTCCACCTGAGATGCCGGGTCGGGGCCGCGGCCCGAGGTCATGCTCTCGAGCATCATCTGCCGGTAGGCGATCTCGTGCGGGGCGCGCTCCTCTCCAGCTGCTGGGGTGGCGAACGGAACCTCGTGCACCCGGATTCCGTCATCGACCCTGTCGGATCCGGTGCGGGCGATCTCGGTGGGGCTGCGCAGGTCGTACAGATCGGTGACGCCGAAGGCTCGTAGCGTCTGGGCGCCGGCCGGGGTTAGACCGCTGAGCTCGGAGGACCGGAAGAGCACCCCGGGCCGGATGGTGACGGGGGAATCCGCTCCACCGACGTCCCGGAAGTTCCAAATACCCTCGACGGGATTGTCTGCGGAGGACGCCTTCGATTCGGCGCTGGAGATCGTCACACCCCCACGGTAGCGGGCGCCTTTTCGCCGACGCTCTCACCCGGTTTGTGGCGGAACAGCACGAAGAACGCGACCGTGATCACCAACGCGTATCCGGCGAAGCTCAGCCAGATGCCGTGCCAATCCTTGCTGTCGTCGGGATAGGTGAAGAAGTGCTCGATGACCGCTCCGCTGATGAGGCTGCCCGCCATGGCACCGAGTCCGTTGGTCATGAGCATGAACAGGCCCTGCGCGCTGGCCCGGATCGCGGGGCCGCATTGGTCCTCGACGAACAGCTGGCCCGAGACGTTGAAGAAGTCGAAGGCCATGCCGTAGACGATGCAGGACAGCACGATCATCCAGAGCCCGTCTCCGGGGTTGCCGTAGGCGAACAGACCGAAACGCAAGGTCCACGCCACCATGCTCATGAGCATGACCGTCTTGATTCCGAAGCGGCGCAAGAAGAATGGGATGGCCAGAATGAACAGCGTCTCGGATATCTGTGAGATGGACATGATGATGGCCGGATGCTCGACCGCGAAGAGGTTCTCGTACTCCGCGACGTTGGCGAAATCGTGGAGGAACGTGTCGCCGTAGGCGTTGGTGAGTTGCAGGGCACCACCGAGCAGCATTGCGAAGAGGAAGAACACCGCCATCGTGCGGTGACGGAACAGCGTGAAGGCGGTGAGGCCGAATCTGTCGGCGAAGGTGCCGCTGTGTGCACGGTCCAGCTTTGGAGGGCATGTGGGCAGGGTGAACGCGTACAGACCGAGGATGACGGCCGCCGTGCCGGCCACGTAGAACTGGCCGGCCGAGGTTTCCAGGTTCAGCAGACTCACGGTGTGCAGCGCGGCGATGAATCCGACGGTGCCCCATACGCGGATCGGCGGGAAGTTGATGACGGTGTCCTTGCCGGCGTCCTTGAGTGCGTTGAAGGCAACAGTGATGGCCAGCGACAGTGTGGGCATGTAGCAGAGCATGTTGAGGAGCAGCACCCAGAAGAAGAGTGTGGGTCTGGACACCAGAGGGAGACTGAATAGCGCGACCGCCCCACCTAAATGCAATATCCCATAAAGCCTTTCGGCATTGACCCACTTATCGGCGATTATCCCCATGATCGGCGGTGTGATGATCGCGGCGATCCCCATGGTGGAGAAGGCGGCGCCGAAGTGCGTCCCGGACCAGTGTTTGTTGTTGAACCAGTACGCCCCGAGTGTGAGCAGCCATGCTCCCCACACGAAGAACTGCAGGAAGTTCATGACGACAAGGCGGGCCGAGAGGTTCATTGGACACCAATACTGGGGGACATCGGCCCAGTTGGCAGCGCAACCGATGTGCGAATAGGCAAAGAATGCCCCGGCCCCTCGCTTGCGGTTTGTGTCGTCAGGTAAACATGACCCATGCACGATGACGTGACACCCGATGCCGATGCTATTCCCGCGAGTCTGCTGGAGTACCTCAACCGCGAGCTGGGGGAGGAAGTCAGCGTTCGCAGGCTCTCGGCCGGGCATTCGAACCTGACCTACGTGGTCACCGGAACCTCTGGTACGCAGTGGATTATGCGGCGCCCGCCGTTTGGGCGCCTGCAGGCGGGCGCGCACGATGTGATGCGTGAGTATCGGGTGCTTGACGCACTCAGCACTGCGCAGGTGCGGGTGCCACGCGTGACGCTGGCCAGCACCGATGCCGAAATCTTTGGGGCTCCGTTCTATCTGATGGAGCGGCAGGAAGGGGAGGTGATCCGGGACGTCTCGCCCGAATGGTTCGTGGGCCCGGTCCGGAGCACGTTGATCCTGGACTTGGCGGTCGCGCTCGCCGAGATTCACAACGCAGATCCGATGCGGTTGGTCGAGGCCAAGTTGGGGCGTAAATCCGGTTACCTGGCAAGGCAATTGAAGACATGGGGTGGGCAATGGGAGTCCATCAAGGAGCTGCCTACCGGTCGTGATCTTGAGGACCACACGGCGATTACCGCATGGCTCACCGAGAATTACCCCGGGGACCGCCCGGCGGCCGTGGTGCACGGTGACTACAAACTGGACAACGTGCTCGTCGACCCGAAGACGTCGCGGATCACCGCGGTGCTGGACTGGGAGATGGCGACCGTCGGTGATCCGCTGGCCGACCTGGGATACCTGCTGTACATGACCCCCGAGCCGGGTGGTGAGGTCGCCATGTCCGAGCTCACCGGGTCAGTGACCGCGCAGGAGGGGTGTCCCTCGCACGCCGAGATCGCCGCGGCCTATCGCGGGGCTCGCATGGGTGATCAAAGCTATTGGACACCAGGGGATTTGATCTACTACCAGGTGCTGGGAGGATGGAAGCTCGCCACTCTCCTGGAAGTGTCCTATCAACGACATCTGGCCGGCACCACCGATGACCCTTTCTTCGCGGAGCTGGAACAGGGCGTTCCCCGGTTGCTTTCGGTGGCCCGCAGCCTGATTCCGACCGCTGGTTAGCATCAACTACACATTCACCGACTCACTCACTACGCAGAGGAATGCCATGGCCGACGAAGTCCTGATCGAACAGCGTGACCGTGTCCTACTGATCACCATCAACCGTCCGGACGCGCGTAACGCGGTCAACAGGGCCGTCAGCCAAGGGCTGGCCGCCGCCGCGGATCAGCTGGACAGTTCCGATGACCTGTCCGTGGCCATCATCACCGGTGCGGGCGGAAACTTCTGCGCCGGAATGGATCTCAAGGCATTTGTGAGCGGTGAGGCGGTGCTGTCCGAGCGCGGACTCGGCTTCACCAACGTGCCGCCACGCAAGCCGATCATCGCCGCGGTGGAGGGTTTCGCGCTAGCCGGCGGTACCGAGCTGGTGCTGTCCTGCGATCTGGTGGTGGCCGGGCGCAGCGCCAAGTTCGGCATCCCCGAGGTCAAGCGTGGGCTGGTGGCCGGTGCCGGCGGCCTGCTGCGTCTGCCGAATCGGATCCCGTACCAGGTCGCCATGGAGCTGGCGCTCACCGGTGACTCGTTCACCGCGGAGGACGCTGCCAAGTACGGGTTTATCAACCGGCTCGTCGATGACGGACGGGCTCTGGATACCGCGCTGGAGCTGGCCACCAAGATCACCGCTAACGGTCCGTTGGCCGTCGCGGCCACCAAGCGCATCATCATCGAGTCCGCGAGCTGGGCGCCCGAGGAGGCCTTCGTCAAGCAGGGCGAGATCCTCATGCCGATCTTCGTGTCCGAGGACGCCAAGGAGGGCGCGAAGGCGTTCGCCGAGAAGCGCCCCGCGGTCTGGCAGGGCAAGTAGCTTCTCCCTCCATCTGCTCGCAGCGGGGTGCCGGTGGCTGGTGAAAGGACCAGTGGCGCTCCCAGCCAATCGGCGTACTGTAGTTAGTTGTGCGAACTTGTCATAGGTAAAACGCCTTGACCTGCATTTTTAAATGTACGTACACCTGACATACACGTTTGATGGGAGACCTGCTGTGGCCAGAACCGAAGGTGACACCTGGGACATCGTGACGAGCGTGGGAGCGACCGCGCTCATTGTCTCGGCGATGCGTGCGGTGGAGGCACGCAAGCCCGATCCGCTTGCACGGGACGAGTACGCGCAGCATTTCGTCGCCGCGACCAAGGTCGAGGCGCCGATCTTCTCCGAGCTACTCGAGGATTCTGCCGTTGCGGCGGAGCCCGACGTGCAACTGTTCTCGAGCTACCTTGGCGCGCGGACCAAGTACTTCGATGAGTTCTTCCTGGCCGCCGGGGAGTCGGGCATCCGGCAGGCAGTGATCCTGGCGGCGGGCCTCGATGTGCGGGGATACCGTCTGCCCTGGGTGGCGGGCACCACAGTCTACGAGCTAGACCTCCCGAAGGTGCTTGAGTTCAAGAAGCAGGTTCTCGACGAGCAGGGTGCACGGGCCACGGCGACCGTCCACGAACTGCATGTTGATCTGCGCGACGATTGGCCGCTGGCGCTCAAGGCCGCGGGATTCGACCCGTCTCTGCCGACGGCGTGGCTTGCCGAGGGGCTGCTGCCCTTCCTGCCCGGAGCCGCCCAGGACCTGCTGTTCCAGCGGATTGTCGACCTTTCTGCGCCCGGAAGCCGGGTTGCCGTAGAGGATTTCGGCGCTCCCGGGAATCAGGCGGATCGGATGTCGAACGCGATGGAGAAAGAGGATGGCGCACTACAGCGGATCTTCAAGAGCATTATCGAGGAAGATGCCGCCCCGTCGAGCCTGTGGTTCGGCGATGAGCGCGAGGATCCGGCGCAGTGGTTGACCAGCCACGGATGGACCGTTGAGGCGACCACCGCCGGCGAACTTCTGAAGCGATACAACCGGGCTCCGCTGGCTGGCCAGCACGAACTCACCGACGCCATGGGACAGAGCCGGTATTTCACCGCGGTGCTCGGCGCGTAGGCATGGTGCGCACCGAGGGGGACTCCTGGGACATCGTGACGAGCGTCGGCTACACGGCGCTCGCGGTGGCGGCGGGACGCGCGCTCGACGCCAAGTTGGATCCGCCACTGGCATATGACGAGCACGCCGCCGGTTTCGTCGCGGCGGCGGGCGCGCCGAAGCTTGCTGCGGCGGTGGCCAGCGGAGATATGACGAGCGCCGCGGCCTTCAACGCGCAGTGGGTCGGCGTCCGGACGCGGTTTTTCGACAACTTCTTCGCCGATGCGGCAGGTGCCGGAGTGCGCCAGCACGTGATTTTGGCCGCCGGGTTGGATTCGCGCGCATACCGATTGCCATGGCCCGCCGTAACTACCGTATTCGAGTTGGATCAGCCGAAGGTGTTGCAGTTCAAGGATGAGGTCTTGCGGCGGTCCGGGGCGCAACCGAGCGCCATCCGGGTGACAGTTGCCGTTGACCTGCGCGACGATTGGCCGGCTGCCTTGCGCGAGGCGGGTTTTGACAGCACTGCGCCGACTGGGTGGATTCTTGAGGGGCTGTTGCCCTATCTGCCGGGCGCGGCGCAGGATGCTCTGTTCGAAAGGCTGAACGAGCTGTCGGCGCCCGGGAGCTGGGTGGCCGCTGAGCTTGGCCCCAACCCTGGTGAGCTGGAGAGTTTCGCCGCTTCCATCGAGAGGATTGTCGAGGACACCAGTGACGTTGAGACACAACCGAATCTGCGTGACTTGTGGTTCGACGATCCCCGGGTGGACACCAAGGCCTGGTTGGCCGAGCACGGCTGGACGGTTGCCGGGGTCAACTTGATGGACGCCGCAAGCACCTATGGCCGACCATTTCACGATCTGCCGCAAGCATTTGAAAAGTTCATGAGCACCAAGTTCTTTACCGCTATCCGTGACCACCCGAGAGGCTGAGATGACAAGCACCGACCAAGGAAGCTGGACCCGCAGCGATGGCGACTCCTGGGACATCGTGTCCAGCGTGGGGTACACCGCGCTGGGCGTCAGCGCGCAGCGTGCCGTGGAGAGCGAGCGGCCCGACGCGCTGATCGTGGACCCGTTCGCCAAGCACTTCGTTCTCGCAGCGGGCGAACCGCATTTGATCGAGACGATTACCAAACGTGATGCGCCCCAAGCATCCCCGTTCGAGTATCTGCGCGGCATGGGTATGCGCAGCCGATTCTTCGATGAGTTCTTCCTCGACGCGGCGGCCGCCGGGATCAAGCAGGCGGTGATCTTGGCAGCGGGGCTGGACTCGCGGGCACATCGGCTTGCATGGCCCGCCGGTGTCACGGTGTACGAGCTGGATCAGCCACAGGTGCTCGCTTTCAAGGACGGCGTGTATGCCGAGCAGGGCGCCGCACCGACCTGTGATCGCCGTGCCGTCGCCGTCGACTTGCGCGATGACTGGCCGACCGCACTCAAGGAGGCTGGATTCGATCCCAGCCAGCCCACCGCGTGGTCGGCAGAAGGGCTGCTGCCGTATCTGCCTGCGGCGGCGCAAGAACTGCTGTTCGAGCGGGTCGTTGAACTGTCCGCTCCCGGTAGCCGCGCCGCTATCGAGGGCCCGACGGGCACGCTGGGGATGAGTCAGTTCGCGAAGGTGGAGCAGAAGTACCGGTCCGAAAAGGACACCTTCGGCAAGATCGACATCACCGGATTGTTCTATGACGAGGAGAAGACGCCACCTATCGAGTGGTTCTCGGCGCGCGGATGGAACACCGAGGGGCTAGACATGTTTCATCTGGCTGACCGCTACGGCGTCGAACATCCGGAAGTCCCGGAGGACATCCTGGAGCTGGCCGGCGCCATGCATTACCTGACGTGCACCCTGCCCGCCTGAAAGGATTTATCAATGACCGATATTGCTGACAAGGATTGGTCGCGCAGCGAAGGCGATTCATGGGACATCGTGTCGAGCGTCGGGTTCACGGCGTTGGGAGTGGCTGCGGCACGGGCGCTGGAGAACACGCAGGCCGACCCGTTGGTGCGGGACAGCTACGCGGAGCATTTCGTGCGTGCCGCGGGTGAACCGCACCTGATCGGGTTGCTGGACAATCCGGAGACGCAGAATCTCAACCCCACCACGGCGCTGCGGCAGATCGGATTGCGCAGCAAGTTCTTCGATGAGTTCTTTGTGCGTGCGACGAATTCGGGTTGCCAGCAGGCGGTGATACTCGCTGCCGGACTGGATGTGCGTGCGCACCGGTTGCCGTGGCCCGACGGCACCAAGGTCTTCGAACTGGATCAGCCCCAGGTGCTGGGGTTCAAGGATCGAGTGCTCGACGAGCAGGGCGCCACGGTCACAATTGATCGGCGCGAGATCGCTATCGATCTTCGTGAGGATTGGCCCGCCGCCTTGCTTGCTGCCGGATTCGATCCGGAAGTTCCTACAGCATGGTCGGCGGAAGGCCTGATTGTGTATCTGCCTTCGGCGGCACAGGATCTGTTGTTCGAGAGGGTCGTGGCGCTTTCGGCGCCGGGCAGTCAGGTCGCGGTGGAAGCCACCCGGGGCAGGCCCAACATTGCCAAATGGGGCGAGGTCCAGAAGAAGTACGCGGACGACAACCATCCCATGTCCAAGGTGGACATCACCACGCTGTTCTACGACGAAGAGCGGTCCGATGTTGCGGAGTGGTTTGCCGCCCGCGGGTGGACGGTCCAGGGTGCACA
>Ga0265327_10000305_pt1 | contig 95294 bp, 89 predicted proteins | sample 41621metaG_FD_202089 | JGI IMG/M metagenome (GOLD analysis project Ga0265327, IMG submission 202089) | Rhizosphere microbial communities from Carex aquatilis grown in University of Washington, Seatle, WA, United States - 4-16-21 metaG | ecosystem: Host-associated > Plants > Roots > Rhizosphere...
CAATGTGAATGTCGTTGATCAGATTCTGGTAATTGACGTCGACGGAGCGGATCTCCACCGCGTTTTCGCGGTCGGCGCCGGGCTTGACGGTGAAGTCGAAGATTTCGCCGACCTTCAGCTCGATGGGGGCGTCGACGTCGCCGGTGCGGATTTCCGGCCCCTTGATGTCCATCATGATGGCGACCTCGCGACCGGCGAGGTGCGACGCGGCGCGGATCCGGCGGATGATCAGGCGCGTCCAGTCATGGCGGGCATGGGCCATGTTGAGGCGGACCACGTCGACCCCGGCGCGGATGAGCTTCACGAGCATTTCCTCGCTCTCGGTGGCGGGCCCGAGGGTGGCGACGATCTTCGTGCGGCGGAATGACGGCGTGGACATACAATCCGAACGAAGCAGCAACCCGGCCGCGCGGCAAAACAAAAGCCGGCGGGGTCCGGTGGGCAGGGGCGGGGCCTTTTCGGGCGTGCTTTGGCGGCGGGGCAAAGTATGGTGCCCGCCGTAATGCTCGCATCCCTGCTGCACGGCGCCCTCCGCTACCTGGATCTCATTCTCCTGTGCGTCAGCCTTTCGGCGGTCATCACGATGTATTTCCGCAACAATCCGCTGCGGCACGGCTCGTGGTTTATCCTGCGACGGTTCATCAACTGGTTTCCGCTCGGGATGAGCTATTCGTTCCTCTACATGGGGCGTTACAACCTGACGGTGGCGAAAACCGCCTTTGGCGGCCTGATGTCGAATGAGGAATTCGGCCTGATTTTTGCGGCCGGCACCGGGGTCTACGCCTTTTCGTTCCTCGTCAACGGGCCGCTGGTGGACAAGATCGGCGGCAAGAAGGGCATCATCATTGCGGCGGTCGGCGCGTCGGCGGCCAACATCGTGCTCGGCGTGATCACCTGGCTCGTGCTGACCGGACGGATGCACATGCGGCTGACCTGGATTTTTTCGGTGGTCTATGCCCTCAACATGTATTTCCAGAGCTATGGCGCGGTCTCAATCATCAAGGTGAAGGCCCATTGGTTCCACGTGCGGGAACGCGGGGTGTTCGGCGCGATCTTCGGCACGTTGATTTCCTTCGGCGTCTACTTCGCCTTCGATTGGGGGCAGCGCGTCGTGGACCTGACCAAGGCGGACCCCGGCGCCTCTGCCGGCTGGTTCCACAGCCTCGCGCGGAGCGTGTTCGCCCCCGAGAGCTCCCCGATCGACGCGACCTGGGCGGTGTTCTTCGTGCCGGCGGCCATCCTGCTCGTCTGGGCCGCGCTCGACCACTGGCTGATTCGCGACACCCCCGAGGAGGCCGGGTTTCCGCCGTTCGACACTCACGATGCGTCGTCCGGCCACATGGACGAGAACTACACCACGCTCGACCTCCTAAAGAAGGTCTTCCTCAGCCCGCTGATGCTGATGCTCGGGGGCGTCGAGCTTACCGCCGGCGTGCTGCGCAACGGCATCATGCAGTGGTACACGATCTTCGCCCACCAGGTGCCCCAGCCGGGCGCCGAGGGAATCCTGAAGAACTGGGGACTGTTGCTCTGCATGTTCGGCATCGTCGGCGGGTTCGCCGGCGGATTGATCTCGGACAAGTATTTCCAGTCGCGGCGCGGCCCGCCCGTGGCAATCTTTTGCGCCTTCATGATCCTGATGGCGGCGGTCATGGCGATGAACCTGTTCTCCTTCCCGATCGTGGTCGGGATCGCCGCGCTGCTCATCGTGGCCGCGGTCACCGGCGTGCATTCGCTGATGTCGGGCACCGCGGCGGCGGATTTCGGCGGGCGCAAGGCGACCGCGACCTGCTCGGGCATCGTGGACGGCTGCGTTTACCTCGGCAGCAGCGTCCAGTCGATCTGCGTGGGCTACATCTCCGGTGTCAACTGGCAGTGGTGGCCAATCTTCCTCATGCCCTTCGCCCTCGCCGGGGGCATCATCGCGTGGCGGATCTGGCACGAGCTGCCCGCCGCGACCCGCAAATACATCAACGAGGTCGAGCGCAAGCGAGCCGCGGGCGAGCCGCCGAGTCAGTCGAAGATGTAGGCGGGGAGACTGGCGCCCGGGGCGGCGATCGAAAACCGGCAGCGCAGCGCGGCCAGCACGGGGCCGCAGGCGGCCTCGACGGCCGCGGGTGTGTTGCAGTCGCGCGAGAGGTGGGTGAGGTAGACGTGGCGCCAGTGCGGGCTGGCGACGGATTCGAGCAGTTCGCGGGCCGCGGCGTTCGACAGGTGGCCGTGGCGCCCGCTGATCCGCTGCTTGGTGCTCCACGGGCGCTTGGTGTCCGCCTGCAGCATCTGCGGGCAATGGTTGGCCTCGACCACCAGCACGTCGGCCTCGCGGATGTGCTCGCGCACGTGCGCCGGCGCGTGCCCCAGGTCGGTCAGCCACGCCAGGCGGCAGCGCGGCGACAGCAGGTCGCCGTGCCCGTGGGAGATGAGGAAGCCGACCGGGTCCTGGGCGTCGTGCGGGACGGCGAACGTGGCGACCTCGAAGTCGCGGAACTGGAAGGTCGAGCCGGTCTCGAAAAGCTGCCAGTTGACCCGGTGCTTGAGCGCGCGCTGGAGGGCGTTGGCGGTGGCGCGGTTGGCGAACACCTTGATCTGGGGAAAGCGGGCGAGGCCGGTGAGCGCGGCGGCATGGTCGCTGTGCTCGTGGGTGATCAGGATGGCGTCCACGCGGTCGAGCGATTCCCCCGCGTCCGCGAGAAGCTCGCCGAGCCTGCGCGCGGAAAAGCCCGCGTCGACGAGCACCCGGGTGTCGTCGGATTGCAGCAGGGCGGCGTTGCCGGCGCTGCCGCTGCCCAGGATTCGGAAGCGCAGGGGCATGGAGTCTTCCAAGTGGATGGCGAACCAAACCGCAAGCCCGCACATGACCGCATCCAGCGGACGGCCGCCCGCGGTTGACGGGGCCGCCGGATTTCTTCTGGCCATTGGGGCCGATGCGGGCACAAGGGAGGCAGTGCTTCCGCATCCGACCCTGACCGACCGCTACGCCACCCCGGAAGCCAAGCCGGCGTTCGTCAACCGCCTGTTCGACCGCGGGGCGCGCCATTACGACGGGGTGGTGGACTGGGGCTTCCTGCGGAGCGGCGCCTGGTATCGCCGCTGGGTGCAGCAACGCCACGGCCTGAAGAAGGGCGATCATCTCCTCGACGTGGCCTGTGGCACCGGCCTCGTGGCGGTCGAGTCGGCCAAGATTCTCGGCACGGCGGAGAATATCACCTGCCTCGATCCGAGCGAGGGCATGCTGGCGGTGGCGCGCAGCAAGCTCGCCGCCCGTTTCGTCACCGGCCGGGCGGAGGCGCTGCCGTTCGCGGACAACTCCTTCGACTACCTCACGATGGGTTACGCGCTCCGCCATGTCACCAGCCTGGAGCAGACGTTCCGCGAATACCGGCGCGTCCTGAGGCCCGGTGGCCGCCTGCTGATCCTGGAGGTCACCAAGCCCGCCGGCCCGGTCGGCCGTTTTCTTTTCCGCCTTTATTTCGGCCGCATTTATCCCGCCCTCACGCAGCTTTTCACCCACAGCCCGGAGGCGCGCGACATGATGCGCTACTACTGGGAAACCATGGATGCCTGTGTCCCGCCGGCCGCGGTGCTCGATGCGCTCCGGACCGCCGGACTGTCCGAGGTCAGGCGCGGCACCTCGCTGGGGCTGTTCAGCGAGTATTCCGCCCGCAGGGCCTGAACCCCGCGCCGCCTTTTTCACTTTGCCTCCGCCCGACCCAGTCGCTTTGTATCCCTGGTGACCAACGCCAAGCCGACCATGCAGCCCGCCCCAACTCCCGTCCCGAAGCTACCCAGCCAGGTCGACCAGGAGGAGGCCCTCCGTCACCTCCCCGAGGAGGCCCGGGCGGCGTTCCGGCGCTTCCGCGAGTCGGGCGACGTGGCGGTCCTCGATCCCGTGATCCTCGCGATTCTCGCCGACTTCATCCCGCGCCAGTCGGCGCGTCCCCTCGCGGAAATGCCCGGGGACTCCCGGCTGATGGACGATCTCGGTTTCGATTCCCTGGCGATTACCGAGGTGGTGTTTTTCACCGAGGACCTGTTTGGCATCAGCATCGCCAACGAGGAGATTCTCCAGGTGCGCACGCTGGATGACCTGCGGGGCTTTGTGCAGCGCAAGGTGGCCGGCCGTGCGGCGGGCTGAGGCCGTCCGCCGTCCCCATGCCGCCCCTGCCAGTCATCACGGGCCTGGGATTCATCACCAGCATCGGTCACGACCGGGCGACGGTCCTGCGGAACCTGCGGGAGCTCCGCCACGGGTTCGAGCCGCACGAATTCCTCGGCAACCCCAGCCTGCCGGTCAAGGTCGCCGGCACGGTCAAGGGCTTCGCGTTTCCCCGGCCCAACTGGCGCGACTGGACGTGGCCGGCCGAGTTCGCGGTCGATCGCGAGCTGTTGCGGGGGCTGGCCCCGCACGGCGTCTTCGCCCTGTGCGCGCTCCAGCAGGCGCTGGCGGACGCGGGCCTGGCCCGCGAGGACGTCGCCGGCGGCGGCACGGGCCTGTTCTGCGCCTCCGCCGGCTCGCCCTTCCTCCTGGGACATTTCCTCGAGCAGATGCACGCGACCCGCGGCGAGCGCGGCAACCCAATGGGCATCGTCTCGTCCATCGCCGGCACGCTGAACTTCAACCTCGCCGCCCACTTCAAGATCTCCGGTGCGGTCTGCGGCTTCGTCTCGGCCTGCGCCTCGTCAAGCCATGCCCTCGGCTATGCCATGGATGAGATCCGGCTCGGCCGGCAGGAGCGCATGCTCGTGGTCGGGGCCGAGGACATGACCGATGAGAGCATCCTGCCCTTCGCCAGCCTGCGCGCGCTGTCGACCAATCCCGATCCGAACACGGCCTCGCGGCCGTTCGACCGCCGGCGCGACGGCTTTGTCGGCACCGGCGGCGCGGTCGCCCTGGTGGTCGAGGACGCCGCGCTGGCGCGCCGCCGCGGCGCGCGCCTCTATGCCGAGCTCGCCGGGTGGGGCCAGGCGGGCGACGGGCACAGCGTGGCGGCGTCCCATCCCCAGGGCGCGGGCCTGCGCGAGGCCATGCGCCGCACGCTCGCCGACGCGAAAGTGACGGCGGCCGACATCGACTACGTCAACGCCCACGCAACGTCGACGCCGGCCGGGGACTATTCCGAGGCGCTCGCGCTGCAGGCGGTGTTCACCGCGGCGGGGGCCCGTCCGCGGGTCAGCAGCACCAAGGCGCTCACGGGCCACGGCCTGTCGCTCGCCGGCGCGATGGAGGCGGCCTTCTGCGCGCTGGCCATCTCGGAGGGCTTTATTCCCGGCGCCGCGCACCTCGAGGAACCGGATCCGGTCTGCGCGGGCCTCGATCTGCCCCGCACCTCGCTTGACGTGGCGCCGCGACTTGTGCTCAACAACAGCAGCGGCTTTGGTGGCAGCAACGTCTGCCATGTCCTGCGCCGTCCCAATTGACCATTTTCCACGGGCCCCAACCAAGAAGAACATGAAGCACCCGAGCCCCATTGTCGCCATCCTCGTGGCGGCCGCGGCCGCCTTCCTCGGCGGATGCGTCACGCACATCGGCACCGATGTCACCCAGAATCCCCCGCCTTCTGAAAAGTTCGCGGCGTTCAACCACTTCGAGATGGCGAAGATCACCCTGGTGCCGCCGTATGCCGGCCAGGGGTCGAACGAGCGGGCCATGGCCAAAATCCAGGAGAACGTCTCGCTCAAGATGGACCCCGTGCTCGCCCGCTGGAACGCCGCGGGCGCGGCCGCCAGCCCGGTCCGCACGCTCGTCATCACCCCGGTCGTCACGGAAATCAAATTCATCAGCGGGGGCTCGCGCTTCTGGGCCGGCGCCCTCGCGGGCAGCTCGGCCGTCATCCTGACCGCCACCATTACCGACAAGGAATCCGGCCAGGTGGTGGCCAAGCCGCTGTTTTTCTCCCGCGCCGCGGCGATGGGCGGTGCCTGGACGTTCGGCACCACCGACAACCTCATGCTCGGGCGGATCGGCGACCGCCTGACGGACTACCTTCTCGCCAACTACGAGGCCGCGGTCGGAGGACCGACGGGCAAGGAGCCGGAGAAGAAATAGCCCGCGCCGAGATTTTTTCACCTGCAGCCCGACTCCTCATGTCCGATCCGCTGACCGACCGCCTCAAAACCCTCATCGTGAACACGCTCAAGCTCGACGGCGTCCGGCCCGAGGACATCCCCGACGACGAGCCGCTGATTGGCTCGGTCCGCTTCGGGCTGGACTCGATCGATGCGCTCGAGCTGGTGCTCACGCTCGAGAAGGAGTTCGGCCTGAAGATCGGCAGCAGCGAGGAATCGCGGAAGGCGCTGGCCAGCGTGGGCGCGCTCGCCGCCTACATCCGGTCGCGTCAGCCCGCGGCGTGACCGCCCCGGCCGCATGAGCGCGACGGCCGACCAGTTCTCGGTGGGAATCGAGGCGTGCGAATGCCTGACGCCCTTCGGCGACGCCGGCGCCACCGCCGCCGCGCTGCAGGCGGGCCGGCGGGCCCTGGAGTTGCGGCCGGTGCTGGGCCGCGACGGCGGCGACCTGGTGCCGCTGGCGCTGGTCGGCCCGATGGATGAGACGCTGCCGCCGCGCTGGGTGGCGGAACTGTGCGGACTCGCGCGGGGCCTTCCCGGTGGCGAATGGGGGTCGCCGCGCCTGCCGGTGGTGGTTACCAGCAGCAATTTCGGCGTCGGCGGCCTGTACGCCTACACCCGCGATCACGACGCCCGCCACATGGAGCACGGCACGCCGTTCGCCGCGGTCGAGCTGCTCCGGCACACCCTGGGCTGGGGGCCGCAGGTGCATGTCTTCTCCCACGCCTGTGTGACCGCGCACCTCGGTCTCGCCCATGCCGCGCGGCTGTTGCGCGCCGGGATGGCGGACCGGGTGCTCGTGTTCTCGTTCGATTTTGTCAGCCCGTTCGTAGCCGGCGGCTTCCACAGCCTCAAGATCCTCAACGGCACGATGCCCGCGCCGTACGCGATGCGCGAGACCGGCGCGATCGGGCTGGGCGATGGCGCGGCCTTCGCCGTCGTCAGCCGGGCCGCCGCCCCCTTCCGGATCGAGGCGCATGCGTTCCACAACGAGCTTTTTCATTTCACCGGCAACCAGCCGGACGGCGCCGGCTTCGCAGCCTGTGCGGCGGCGATTGCCGCCGCGGCCGGCGGCCGCCGCGTGTGGCTGAAGGGCCACGGCACGGGCACGCTCGAGGCCGGGCGGCTGGAATCCGAGGTGTTCGCCCGGCAGTTTCCGGCCGCCCCGCTTGTTTCCTGGAAGGGCAGCCTCGGCCACACGCTCGGCAGTTGCGGGCTCGTCGAGCTGGCCGTCTCCCTCGCGGCCCTGCGCGCCGGGCGCATCCCGGGCACGGTGGGCGGCGCGGCGCCGTGTTTCACCGACACGGTGGCGCTCGCGCCGTTCGCCGCGGCCGGATTCTCCGCGGCGATCCTTTGCAGCAACGCCTTTGGCGGCGCCCACGCGGCCCTGCTCCTCGCCCATGACTGAGCGTTTCATCCATCACGTCGGTGTCGATCGGCCGGGACCGGCCGAGACCGCCGCGGAGGCCCGCGAGCGCCTGCGGGACAAGTTCGCACGCACCGCGCTGCGCCGGATGACGCACCTTGGACTGCTGGTCGGCTCCGCGCTCGACGGCGTGACGCTTGGTCCCGACGACGCGCTGGTTTACGCCTCGACGTTTGCGGAGACCCGCGCGCTCGAGGATTTTCTCATGAGTTTCCCCACGGCCAGTCCGATGCTGTTCCAGACCTCGATCCACCCGGGCGGCGTGCAACAGGTCCTGATTGGCCGGCAGCAGCCGCTCGCGCGGCTTTGGCCGCTGGCGGGGCGGGCCCGCCTGGTCGAACACGCGCTGCTCACGGCCCTGCTCGAGCCGGCGCCGCGCGTCGTCGTGGCCGGCGGCGAAGAGCGGGGCACCTGGATGCTGGCGCAGGGAATGGCGGCGGAGCGGGCCTTCGGGTTTGCGGTCGTGCTGACGATGGATGCGGCCGGGGCGGCGGGCCGGATCGCCTTTACGCCCGGGCCCGGATCCGACGGGGCGTGCCCGTCGCTCGAGACCCTGGCTGGTTCGCTGGCGGAGCGCCGGCCGTTGGGCTGGTCCGGCGCGGGCGGCCGGTGGGCGGTCGAGTGGTCATGAGCGCACCGGCCTCCACCCCGCGCAACCCCGGCCCCAACTGGGGCTACGGCTTTCTCTTGTGGGCGGAGCGGTGGTGGCCCCGCTGGATTTTCCGGCCGGCGCTGATGGCGGGAACGTGGGTGGGCTTGGCGTGCCTGCCGCGCCAGCGAGCCCATTCGCGCGACTACCTCGCGGTCGTGTTCGGCCGGCCGCCGCGGCTGATCGAGGTGTGGCGCCATTTCTTCGCCTTCACGGAATTCCTGATGCGACTCCTGCGCGCGGGCCGCGGCGCGAGCGAGCGCTGCGAGCTCGCGCCGGAAAACGCGGCCGGTTTCGATGCGCTGGTGGCCTCGGACCGTCCCGCGTTGTTCGGCACGTTCCACTTCGGCTGTTCCGATCTGCTCGGCTACCTGCTGGGTGCGCGGGGGCGGCGGGTCGCCATGGTCCGTCTGCGCGTCGACAACTCCGAGGAGACCCGCCTGCTCGGCGAGCGGTTCGGGGAGAGTGTGTCGTTCGTCTGGATCAACGATGCGTCGCAGTTGATCTTCGCCCTCAAGGCCGCCTTCGATGCCGGCGAGTCCCTCGCCTTGAAATGCGACCGGCTGGAGTTCAGTGCGAAGGCGGAACCGTTCCAGTTTCTCGGGGCGCGCCGGATCTTTCCTTTCACGATCTATCACCTCGCCATCCTGTTCGATCGACCCGTGGTGTTTTGCACGGCGGTGCCGGGCCGGGTGCCGGACGAATTGCAGGTGTTTGCCTCGTCGGTTTTCACGCCCGAGCCCGGCGCCGGGCGCGCGGCCAGCCTGCGCTCGGCCCGCCGCCATTTCCAGGACGTGCTGACGCATTTGGAAACATTGGTTCGCCAGCACCCGTATCTCTGGTTCAACTTCGGGCCGCTCAACCCGGTCGCGCCGCCCGACGGCCCGTAGGCCCGGCCCGCGGAATGTCGTTGCGGGCGAGGGCGCGACAAAGCAATCCACCTCCAGCATCCCGGGCCGCCGACGGCCAACCCCGCCCAGCTTCCGGCCCCGTTTTGCGGCATGTTTCTCCCCCAAGTTTACACGCTCCCGGCTTACTACCTCACGCTGTTCTTCTTTGCGGCGTTCGGGATCGAGTTGAACCTGCTCTGCCTGCTGACAGGCCTGTTCCCGGCGTCCGAGCGGTCGGAGCGGTTTCACCAGCGGCTGATCCACCGGCATTTCGCCCTTTTCCACTGGTGGTGCGAGGTCGCCGGCCTCGTCCACGTGCGTTACCACGGCTTCGACCGCCTGCCCCCCGGCGGCCTGGTGCTCGCGGCCAATCACCCGGCGCTCATCGACATCACCTGCCTCCTCGCCCGGGTGCCCGAGGCGGTGTGCATCTTCAAACCCGCCATCCGGCGCAACCCGATCATGGGCGCGGCCGCCCGGCGCGCCGGCTATCTGGCGAGCGATGGCGGACACGACCTCGTTCGCCGGATGGCCGAAAAGGTCGCCGCCGGTTCCACGCTGGTCGTCTTTCCCGAGGGCACCCGGACGCCGCCGGGCGGGGCCCTGCTGCCGCTCAAGCCCGGCTTCGTGCTGATTGCCCGGCGGGCGGGCGCGCCGGTCCAACTCGTGCGCATCACGACCAACTCCAATGTCCTGACGAAGGGCCGGGCCTGGTGGCGCTCGCCCCAGCTACCCGCCCGCGTCGACGTGACCGCGGGGCCGGTGTTCGCGCCGGACCTGGTCGCCGGCCCCGAGGAAACCGCGGCTGAAATCGAGAAATGGTTTCGCGCGCCGGTGGGGGACGACGCGGCTTGCACGGCGGGTCCTCGGACGTTTTCCTGACGTGTCCGCGTTTGCCCTCGCCGACCGCCATGACGGCTTCCGCCACCCATCTTGTCATCCTTCCAACCTACAACACCGGGCCGCGCCTGCGCGAGGTGGTGGCCGGCGTGCTGCGCCACTGGCAGCCCCTCCTCGTGGTTGACGACGGCAGCACCGACGGCACGCCGGAGCTGCTGGCCGGCCTGGCGCAGGGGGAGCCGGCGCTCAGTCTGCTGGCGCTGGCGCGGAACTCCGGCAAGGGCGCGGCCGTGCTCGCGGGGGCGCGCACGGCGCGGGAACGCGGTTTCACCCATGCGCTGGTGATGGACGCCGACGGCCAGCACCCCGCGGACAGCATCGGGGAGTTCATGGCGGCCTCGCAAGCGCGCCCCGCGGCTCTCGTGCTCGGGCGCCCGATCTTCCCGGACAACATCCCGTCCGAGCGGCTGCATGGCCGGAAGCTCAGCGTCGGGCTCGTGCGTCTGGAGCTCTTGGGCCGCGGCGTGGCGGACCCCCTGTTCGGTTTCCGCGTGTATCCGCTCGGACCGCTCCTCGACGTGCTTGGCCCGCGTCGCGGCGGCCGGCGCTATGATTTCGACACCGAGGCGGCGGTGCGGCTGTGCTGGGCGGGCGTGCCGCCCCACAATCTGGCGGCGCCCGTGCGGTACTTCTCCGCCGCGGAGGGCGGCGTGTCGCATTTTCGCTATGTTCGCGACAACGTTGCACTCGTGTGGATGCACACCCGGCTCATCACCGAGCTGCTGCTTTTGCGCTGGCCGGCTTTGCTGCGCCACCGTCACCAATGGCGAAGCGCCGGAGCCGCGCTCGCCCTGCTGCTCGGCAGCCTGCCGGTGGCGTCCGGCGCCGCGCCCGATCCGCTGGTCAACCCGGCCCACCGGATCGCGCCGGCGGCGCCGGCCTGGCGCGGCCTGGCCGACGCGTTCGCCCACCAGCCGGATGTCACCGCCGACTTCACCGAGCGCCGCCAGTTCTCCTTCAAGAAGGAACCGGTCCAGTTGACGGGTGAGGTGCGGGTTTCCGTCGAGCACGGGCTGAGCCTGCACTACGTCGTGCCCGACGAACGCATCGTCATCCTCGATCCCCGGGGGGTGTTGATCCGCGCCGGCGCCGGGCAGACCGCCCCGCCCGACGACCCGCGCGCCGGTTCCGTCAATGAGGCGCTGCTCCACATCCTGCGCTTCGATTTTGCCGCGCTGGAAAAGGACTTCGAGCTCTATGGCGAGGGCGACACGGGCCAATGGACTCTGGTGCTGGTGCCGAAGCGGGAGGCGCAGCGGCGGGCGTTTGCCCGCATCACGGTGGCGGGCGAGTCCACCGCCGTGCGCCACATCGAGCTGCGCCACTCCGAGAGGCAGCTCATCGATATCCTCATCGCGCCGCCGCGCCCGGCGGCGGCCTTCACTCCCGCCGAGCTCAAGCGGTTTTTCCGGTGACCTGCCGGCCCGGCCGATGAAACCTTCCGGGATCTCACCTTTACGCCGGCCCGGAGCGGGTACGCCCTGAACCGATGGACTTCCGGCGACGTCAACTCCTGGGCTGGGGCGCGCTGGGCGCGGTGGCGCTCCTCGGCGTCGCCTGGCTGGCCCACCTGGATTTCCGGCAGAAGATCTCCACCGACGTGCTCGACCTCATTCCCGCCGACGAGGGCGCACCCGAGCTCACGCTGGTGCGGCAACTGGCCAGCCAGGCCGAGGCGCGCACCATGTTGTTTGCCTTGACCGGGCCCGACGGCGGACCGGTGCCGGCGCCGGCCGCGACCCGATTTGCGGCGGAGCTGGCCCGCGATCCCGCCTTTGACCAGGCGCTGGCGATGGCGGACACGTCCGCCCGCGACGCGATGGGCCGCGAGCTGTTCAAGCAGCGTTTGTCGCTCCTGTTCCCGCGCTGGCTGCACGAACGGCGGGAAGCGTATGCCGCGCTGACCGACCGGGGGTCCGGGGACTTCGCCGAATGGCTCGCTCGCGACGCGACCCACGCCCTGGGAAGGTTCCTGTCGACGCCGGAGGCCCTGGCGTTCTCGGAGCTGGTTCCCTCCGACCCGCTGCTGCTGATGCCCGGGGTGGTCGAACGACTGAAGGGCGGCCTGGCCCTCACCCAGCCGACCACGCCCGCCGGGGCGCCCTCACTGGTCTGGGCCCGGTTGTCGGCGTCGCCCCTGACCGAGGCTGGTCAGGCGCCGGCGTTTGCCGCCATCGAGCGCGCCGTGGCCGCGGTCGGGGTGGAGTATCCCGGTCTGCGGGCCGCGGATACGGGAGTGAACCGTTTCGCGGCCGCGAGCCGGGCCAGAATTGAGCGCGAGTTGACCTGGCTGAACACCCTGTCGCTGGCCGCGGTGCTCACGGTTGCCCTGGTTTTCATCCGCAGTCTGCACCGGGGCCTGCATCTCGTGCCGGTGGTCCTGCTCGCCGTGCTGGGCGCCTGGGTGTGTGCCACCATGGTTTTCGATCGCGTGCACATTCTGGTCTTCGTCGTCGGATCGCTTCTTTCGGGCGTCGCGATCGACTACGGGTTCTACCTTTTCATGCAACCGCCGGCGCGGGCCGACGAGGACTACTGGGCGAAAGTCCGCCGTCTGGCGAAGCCCCTGCTGGCCAGCTGTCTCACGACCGTCGCCGGGTTTGCCCTGCTGCTGTGCTCCGAACTGCCGTTCATCCGCCAACTGGGCGTGTTTGTTGGCGCCGGCCTGGTCTGCGCACTCGGGGCCTCGGTGGTCTATTTTTCGACGGTGCGGAACTCGTTCCTCGAGGCGCGCGCGTTCCGCAGCGGCCAGGCGCTGTCGGCGGGCGCGCGCCGGTCAACGCGACGCCTGCTGGCGGTCGCCGGGGTCCTGGCGCTGCCGGGGCTGGCGCTGCTGGCGTGGCGGGACGACATCCGGGACCTGGAGATTCCGTCGCCGCGGCTCAAGGTCGAGGCGGAGCGAATCCAGGCGTTGTTTGGCGAGAATTCCGATCACACCGTCTACCTGACCTACGGCGCGACCGTGGCCGAGGCGCGCGCCTCGCTGGAAAAACTCGAGGCCTGGCTGCGTCCGTCCGCCGGTGGTCCGGCGACGGCGACCAGCCTCGGCGCGGTCATCCCGACGGCGGCCGAGCGCACCGAGGCGCTGGAGTTCTTCCGCGGCCACCCGGAGTTTCCCGGACTCCTGAGGCGTGAAATGGAATCGGCGGGATTCGACGGCGACGAATTCAAGCCGTTCTTCGAGGCCTTCGCGCACCACGCCGAAACGGTTCGCGATGACGACGTCGATGTCGCCCTCGCCGCATTGCAGGCCCGGCTCGTCGGGCCGGTGGGGATGCTCATGCACGCGGGCCGGCCCCTCAGTTGGTTCGTCACCGTGGCCAGCCACGCGCCGGCCGTGGGGCCGCCGGCCGCGGCCCACACGGTCAGCGCGAGCCAGCTCCAGTCGCTGAACCGGATCTTCGGGCGCTACCGCCAGTCGGCGCTGCGGCTCAGCCTGATTGGGCTGAGCATTGTCGGCATCGGCGTGTTTCTCACCTACGGCCTGCGCGACGGATTCCGGATCTTTGCGATTCCGTGCGGCGCCGGCCTCGGCGTCTTCGGGTGCTACGGATGGTTCGGGCAGCCGCTGAATCTTTTCCACCTTCTCGGGGCGTTCCTCGGGATCTGTCTGGCGCACAACTATTCGATCTTCACCGCCACCTCGGCCTATCGCGGCGAGCCCCCGCCGGTGTCCGTGCGCATGTCGGCGTTGACCGCGGCCGCCTCATTCGGCGTGTTGTCGCTGAGCGGCATCCCGGTCGTGCGTGCCCTCGGCTCGACGGTGGCGTTGATGGTGGTGGCGGCGCTGTTGATGATCGAGTTCGAGTATCTCGCGGTCCTGGGGAGGCGATCGTGAACGGGCAGCTTCTCCAGTCCTGGGCCGGCACGCTCCGCCGTCAGGGCGGCGAACGGGCGATCGTGCAGGCGGCGGACGGGGAGGCGGTCACCTTTCGCGAACTCGACGCGCGAGCCGAATCCTGGCTGGCCGCGCACGCGCCGTCGCCCGGCCGGCTGGCGGGGCGGGCGGTGGTCTTTGCGGCCCCGAACGGAATCGGCTGGCTGGAGATCTTCGTGGGGCTGCTGCGGGCGGGCGCGGTCGCGGTGCCGCTTGATCCGGCGGAGCCGCCCGCGGCGCAGCAGCGCGTGGCCGAGGCGCTGCGCGCGGGTTTCCGCTGGGATGCCGGCGGACTCGTCCCGGTGGCGGGCGCCCGCCGATTCCGCGACCCGGCGGTCTGCCTGATCAAGCTCACCTCCGGGACCACCGGCGCGCCGCGTCCGCTGGTCTTTAATTCCGCCCAACTGCTGGCCGACGCGCGCCACGTGACCTCAACCATGGGCATCGACCGGCGCGACTTGAACTACGCGTTGATCCCCTTCGGCCATTCCTACGGGTTGGGCAATCTCACGCTGCCGTTGCTGGCCCACGGCGTGCCGCTCGTGTGCGGCTCGGCACCGCTTCCGCACGCGATCGCGGTCGATTTCGCAAAGTGGCGTCCGACGGCCTTCCCCGGCGTGCCGGTGATCTGGCGCGCTCTGACCGCCTCAACCGTGACCCTCCCGAGCCTGCGGCTGGCCATCTCGGCCGGCGCGCCGCTGCCGCCGGAGGTGGCCCGTGACTTTGCCGCGCGGTTCGGACGGCGCCTGCACAATTTCTACGGCTCGAGCGAGACCGGCGGGATTGCCTACGATGCAACGGGTCGGCCCACCCTGGACGGGGGCGTCGGTCGCGCGATGCACGGCGTCAATCTAACGCTGCAGCCGGGCGGGCGCCTGCGCGTCTGCAGTGCGGCGGTCTTCACCCATGGAAACCGGTCGCGCGGAAAGCCCGGCAGCTGGGTCATGCCGGACCGGGTGGCGATCGATCCGGGCGGGGTCTTGACGCTGCTCGGACGCCGGGGCACCACCGTGAAGGTCGCAGGCCGCCGGGTGAACCTCGCGGAGGTGGCCACCCGATTGAGAAAGGTGACGGGCGTTCGCGACGCCTGGGTGGGCGTCGGCGGCGGAATTGACCCGGTTCTCGGCGCCGTGGTGGCTACCGACCGTCCGGCCGCAGACTTGCGGGCGGCCCTGCAGGGCGGCTGCGCGGCCTGGAAGATTCCGAAGAAGATCGTCGTGGTGCCGGCGCTGCCGGTGACGGCGCGCGGGAAGCCGGACGCGCGCGAGCTGCGCGCGAGGCTGTTCGGTCCCGAGGTCTAGGCGTCGGCGGCGGTCAGGATCGCCTCGATCTCCACCAAAAGCTCGGACCGGCAAAGGTCGGCCTGGAGGAACTGCGCCGTGTCGCCGGTTTGCAGGAGGTGCGCGTCAAGGAAGGCGTTGATGCGCGGGAAATCGCCGGCGTGCCGGACATAAACCTTGAATTGGCGCGCCCAGGCGTCCGACCGGCCGAACGCGTCGCCCGCCCCGGCGGTCGCCGCGATCAACGCGAGATTTTCCAGCGTGCAGACGAGCTGGCGGTCGAGATCGCCGCCGGCTATCGTCGCGTGGCCCGTGATGGCGGCCGTGCCCGAGATGATCACCTGGCGGCCGGATTCGGTCGTGACCGCGGTGGCGCGTGCGAAGCTCGGCGGGCGTGGGCCGTATTGGGGGGGATACTCGAAGGCGGGCACCTGGCGGGGATTCTCGAAGTGGCGCGGAATCGACTTACCGGCAAGGAATCCGAGCGCGAGCGGGCCGGTCACGGCACCCACCGCGGAGGCGGCGGGCAGGAGCTTGCGGAAGTTCGCGCCAAAATGCCGCTCAAAGGCCAGCGAGCGGCCCCGGCAGAAGAGCCGGTAGTTCTCGAGACCTTGATCGACCGCATTGATGCGCGGAACGTAGTTCCAGATCCGATAGAGATGCAGACCCTGGGTGGCGGCAAACAGGCCCTCGTAGAGTTTGGAGGCGGCCGCCTCAAGGGGCAGCTCGGGCGGGGCGACGGCAATGCCGGCCAGCTGATTCCGCCCCTGGTAGAGGTGGAATCCGCCGGATGCGCGAACGGAATCGGCCGAAGCCAGCAGCAATTCGTCGGCCGCTCCCGCCAGAACCGGCAGCGTCACCTGCAGCGCGCCGCCGACCCCGTTGTTGGTCACCACCTTCGTCGACGGCTGGCCAAAGACCACCCGACAGGACGCAAGGGTCGAAACAACAAAGGAGGGCCCGCGGCTCATGCGTGGTAGTGGAGGAAAGAGCTGTGGCGCGACGAACGGGCAGCCGCGGGGATCAGTTTTTCTCGGAGCTGGCGGCTTTGCCCAATCCCTTGGTGATGTCGCCCTTCAAGTTCTTGAGCCAACTGGTTGGCTGTTCCGGGCCCTTGCGCGTCCCATTGCCATCGGTCGCGTAGCCTTCGCAATACGCCTCGACCTGCTTGTCGGAGATCAGATACGTGACCGTGGCCTCCTGCTTGCGCTTGTTGATGTAGATGACCACCTTCTCCGCGCTGTCGACCTTCAGGATCCATCCGTGCCCGGTCGACGCGGGCACCACGATGTCATGGACTTCCTTCGTCGAAAGCTTGCCGGCGGGAACCTCAATGGTGAAGGCGAGAACACCCGGCGGCGGCTCATCCGCCCGGAGGCTCGCCGCGGATAATGAGAGGGTCGCCACGGCTGCGGCCAGACCCAGGCAGCTGCGGAACGTTCGGGGTATCATGCCGGCCAAAATCGCAGGAGGGTTTCGCCTAGCAAGCAGAATTTCCCTCCCGCCGCCGCGGCGGGCCGGGCGGCGGCGGGGATTGACGCCAGCCGGAAACCGGCTTGGCTCAAAGCTTAATGCCGAGACGCGCCCTCATTCTGGAACCCGACTTTCCCCAGGTGGGTTCCGTGTGCCTCGAGCGTCCCGCCCGGGGGTACCCGAGGCTGATCGCGAGGCGTCCAGTACTTTCCATGTGGAGAATCATCAGAATCACGTTGCTGGCATCCTTGGTCGGCACGGCTGGGCTGGCGGCCGACCCGGCGCCGGCCGCTCCCGCGTCCCCGGCCGCCGCGCCAGCAGTTCCCGCCGGTCCGGTCGCGGACCAGCCGTGGGCGAGAAGCGCCGTCAACATCGAGTCCGGCATCCTTTGGGAAATCGGCACCGGCACGCCGATCGCCTACCGGTTGGTGCCCACCTTGCTGTCGTGGCGCTCGTCCGAGTTCTTTGGCCGGGAACTCCCGGACGGCTCGAGGATCGTGCTGCGGCATCGGTTGACCCTCATCGGCACCTGGGTGGAGCACGGACCCGAGCATCACTATTTTGGCGTGGCCGGCTCGCCGTCGCTCGAGTGGTGGGACAAGTCCGGAACCTGGTCGGTCTTCGGCGGCGCCGGTGGCGGGTTCGGCGTGATCGATTCGCAGGGCGTCAAGGGCGGCATGGGCCAGGACTTCACCTTGAACTGGTTCATGCGCGGCGGCTTTGAACACATCACCTCGCGGCACACCCATTTGACCGCCGGCATCATGTACCAGCATATGTCCAACGGTGGAATGACCAAGCCCAACCCGGGAATCGACGCCTTGGGGTTCACACTCGGCTATTCGTGGAAGTTCTGACGGGCATTGGGGGAGGAGTCCCGCCCGTCGCTTGGAGCGATCGCGCCGGGGAAAACCCGCAGGGTGGGGGCAACCGCTGCCACGGGCTGACAGCACAGGCTTGAGCCGGAGGCCCCCGCCGGGATATGGATGCGGCGTGTGGTTCCTGATCGTCCTCAATCTTGCCGGGAAGATCGCGGCACTCTGGCTCGGCCGGTCGGCGCCCGTCACCGCCCTGGCGCTGTGGTTCGGGCCGGACCTGGTGATCGTTTATCACTGGCTCGTGCCGCGGGCGCGCGGATTGGTCCACATGCGCCGGCGCTTCGCCGCGGCGGGGAGGGAAGTCTGGCTGACGATCGATGACGGACCCGATCCGGACGATACGCCGCGCATCCTCGAGGCGCTGGCCAGTCACGGGGCGAAGGCGACGTTCTTTGTCATCGGACAGAATGCCGCCGCGCGTCCGGATCTGATCCGCGCGATGGTGGCGGCTGGCCAGGAAGTGGCGAACCACACACAAACCCATCCGCTGGGATCGTTCTGGTTCGCCTCGCCCGGGCGGGTGGGTCGCGAGATCGACCAATGCAGCCAGGCCCTGCGGGCTGCGGGGGTGACGCCGACGCGATTCCGACCGCCGGCGGGCCTGAAGAGCCTCTGGCTCGGGCGGGAGTTGTTCGCGCGCGGGCTCACCTGCGTGGCTTGGAGCGCCCGCGGCCTGGAGCGCCGGTACAATGACCCCGAGGCGGTCGCCGACCGCGTGCTGCGCGGACTCGCGCCGGGCGCGATCCTGCTGCTCCATGAGGGGCCTCGCCTGCACCCCGCCATCCGGGTGAACGCGATCCGGCGGGTGCTCGAGCGGTTGCGCGATCAGGGTTACCGCTGCGTGGTGCCGACGCCGGAGCAGCTCGCGGATTAACCCTCGGGGACCCGGTGCCGGGCCGGCGCGGACGTCCGGCGCACCCAACGGATATGCCCGAACGCGACGGCCGCGCCGAGCGCGACGCCGGCCAGGACGTCGAGCGCCACGTGTTGCCGGATCGCCATCGTCGAGTAAAGAATGCCCGCGCACCAAACCCAGTTCAGGGTTCGCGCGACGACACCGGCACCCATCTCGCGCAGCAGGCGTTCGGACCACGCGGCGGTAAAGACCGCGAAGGCCACATGCAGCGACGGGCAGGCATTGCCGGTGGCGTCAATCGACTTGAGGAAGGTGAAATGAGGATGCAGCGACCAGTCCACCTCGGGCGGAGGGACGGCGGTCGGCCAGAAGAAGAAGATTCCCAGGCCCGCGACGCTGAGCACGACCGCGGCCACGCCATACGACAACAGCTCCCGCCGTTCCGTCAAAAAAGCCGGCGCCAGCGAGACGTAAAACCAGAGTGACAGATAAAGGACCAGCGCCTCGGGTTGGAACCCCACCAGCCGGTCCGCGGCGATGAGCGGCATGATCGTCAGCGGATACTGCGGATGTTTCAGCAACTGGAAATACGCGACGAAGAAGACCGTCATCCCGCAGGTCGTCCCCAGCATCTTGGCGAGCCACATCCGGCGAAACCGCGGCCACAATTGGTGGATCCAGCCGGCAGTCGAGGGGCGCGGTGGCGAGGTGTCCATGGACAGGCTCCAGTACGTGCGGGCGGCGGGCGCGCCGCAAGCGCCTTCGGGGAGGGTTGACGCGCGGGGGAATCTGGTTTCGCTGGACCCTCCATGCCGAGAAAGACCGCCAAAGGAAAGAGGCCGGCGCGTGGCGCCCCGCTGCCCACGGGCGTCGTCCATGTCACCCGGCAGGTGCATTTCAATTCGGCGCATCGCCTTTCCAATCCGGCGAAAAGCCGGTCTTGGAACCTCCGGCAGTACGGGACTTGCGCCGAGGTGCACGGGCACAATTACGTCCTTGAGGTCACGGTCCGCGGCGTGCCCGACCCGGTCACCGGTTACGTCATCGACCTGGGCGAGCTGAAACGGATCATGAATTCGGCCGTGGCCGACCGGTGCGACCATCGGAGCCTCAATGACGGGGTGGCCTTCCTTCGGGGAGTGATTCCCTCCACCGAAAACCTCGTCGTCGCCTTCTGGCGGGAGCTCGCCCCGCGGATCAGGAACGGCCGCCTGCATTGCGTCCGGCTCTACGAGACGCCCCGGAACTTCGCCGAGTATTTCGGTCCCGACCGCGCCTGAGCGCGCCTCCCTTCCCGCCGATGAAACCAATGTACCTCCACCGCTCGAGCTGCGGGCAGCCGCCTTCGATGAAGCGGGCTTACGACGGAAAATTCCGGCCCAGCGCCGCCTACCTCGCTTCCATGCCCGACATGATGGACGTGGCGCACGAGGCCATCCACGGGGCCAACGTCCCGATCCAGCAGGTGGGGATTCACAACTTCAAGCTCCCGCTCAAGTATCGCACCAAGAAGGGCCGCCTTCTAACGCTGGAAACCAGCGTCACCGGCACGGTCTCGCTCGAGGCCGAGCTGAAGGGCATCAACATGAGTCGGATCATGCGCACGTTCTACGAGCACAAGGACGGGGTCACGACCGGCGAGTGGATGGGCAAGATCCTCAAGGCCTACCTGCGCCGGGTCGACTCCAAGGACGCCCGGTTGCGCATCAGTTTCTCCTACCCGATGCTGCGACCAAGCCTGCGCAGCGGCCTCGAGGGCTACCAGTTCTACGACGTCGCGTTCGAGGGCGTGATGACCCGCGACGGCCGCTACCGCCGCTTCATCCATTTCGATTTTGTCTATTCGTCCGCCTGCCCGTGTTCCGCCGAGCTGTCCGAGCACGCCCGCGACGTGCGCGGCGCCTACACCGTGCCGCACTCGCAACGCAGCAAGGCGCGCGTCACCCTGGAGGAGGCCGAGGGCAAGAAGATCTGGATCGAGGACGTTCATGCGCTTTGCCTCAAGGCGCTCCGGACCGAAACCCAGGTGATGGTGAAGCGCGAGGACGAGCAGGCCTTTGCCGAGCTCAACGGCGCCTACCTCAAGTTTGTCGAGGACGCTGCTCGCCTGCTCTACAAGGCCTTCGACGCCGACAAGCGCGTGGGCGATTTCCGCATCGCCTGCTCACACCTCGAGTCGCTGCACTCGCACGATGCCGTCAGCGTGATCTGCAAGGGCGTGCCGGGCGGCTTCACCGCGGACTTCATGGACTTCGGCGCGCTGCTGTGCTGAACGCCTGAAAACCGACCCCCGCGGCTTTCGCGGATCGACGCGGATCGAGCCTCAACGGCAATTTGGCCTACGCTCTTCACCAGTGGGCACGGGACATTCTGAGTTGAGGTGTGGGCACCGGCGTCGGGATGATTGTCCGCAATCGCCCCGGACCGGGCCGTTGAGGGCAACGGCCCCTGCCCAATCCGGCGTCGTCGCATTTTTTTGAGGCGTCAGGAAAGTGATGAGGCGAAATGAGTGTCCTTTAGTGTAGATTAGTGGTTTCAAAGTGCATCAATCCCTGCCCATCCGTGAAATCCGTGGCTAAAAAAAATCCGGTCGTCCTGATCACCGGCGCATCACAGGGCATCGGGGCGGCCATTGCGCGCGTGTTCGCGCAGGAACTGCCCGGCTGCCGCCTCGCCCTGGTCGCGCGCAACGAACGGAACCTGCGGGCCATCGCCCGGGAGTGCGCGCGTGCCGGCCGCGGCGCGCAGGCCGAGGTGTTCGCCTGCGACGTGAGCGACGAGGCGGATGTCGCGACTCTCGCCCGGTCGGTCCGCCGGACCTTCGGTACGGTCGACATCCTGATCAACAACGCCGGCAAGTTCTTCGGCGCGCCATTTCTGGAGATGACCGCCGCGGATTTCGACGCGCAGGTCGCCGCGAACCTGCGCAGCGTGTTCCTCGTGTCGCAGGCCTTCCTGCCCGCGATGGTCAAGCGCCGCCGGGGCGACGTCTTCAATATGAGTTCGATCGCCGGGCTGGAATCCTATCCCGGCGGCGCGGCGTACTGCGCGGCCAAGTTCGGGGTCACCGGCCTGACCGCCGTGATGCGCGCCGAATTGCGGCAGCACGGCGTGCGCGTTTGCTGCGTGCATCCCGGCGCGACGTGGACGCCATCCTGGGAGAAATCGGGCTTCAAGGCGGCGCGGATGATGCCGGCGGAGGATATTGCGCGCGCCATCCTGGACGTCCACCGCCTCGGCCGGCGCACCGTCGTGGAGGAAATCATTCTCCGGCCGCAACAGGGCGACTTGTAAAACCGGGGCGGCGGCGCGGAGCGGCCGCTTCCGGGCGGGACACCGGGATTTGTTCCCATTTGGAAAATATTTCTGAAATCTGAAATTGGCGTGGCACCCGGAGCGGGCCGGCGATGTCCGACGGGGCCGTGAACACACTCAACGCATGGGCTTTTCTGGTGTTCGGATGCGGAATGATTCTGCTTCCTTCGGTGGATCCGGCTCTTTTCCCGTCGGTCTCGGGCGGCTCGAGTGACCTCTGGGTTGAATTCATGGGCTGGGTGAACGGCCTGGCCGGCGGAGGTTACCTGTTGGTGAGACGCCTGGCCGGCTTCGCGCGGCGGGCCCTGGCCTGGCCGCCGGCTCACGTGGGGCGGACTGTCTCACCGGATCTGTTGCGACCCGGCCTGGTGGTCCGACCGGCGCCGGTCAGCCGGCCCGAGCCCGCCCGGCGGCTCGCGGCGTGACGTCTTGTCCCCCGGGCCGCTCCGCGGGCTGCGGGGAGCGGCGCGCGGGAAGCCAGAGCCGCCTTGAAATCGCTGCGGCAAGAGGTCAGTACACGTGCACATGCTGCCGCTGCGCCCAACAATCCTCGTGGTCGAGGATGAACCGCCGATCGCCGAGGCCATCGTGTATGCGCTACAAACCGAGGGCTTTGTCCCGGTTTGGAAGGCCACCGGGGGCGAGGCGCTGGCGGTCCTGGACCGGCAGCCGGTTGCGCTGGTCGTGCTCGATGTCGGCCTCCCGGACATGAGCGGACTGGACGTCTGCCGTGAGATCCAGCGTCGGCGGCGGACGCCGCTGATTTTTCTCACGGCCCGCAGTGCGGAAGTGGACAAGATCGTCGGCCTCGAGCTCGGGGCCGACGACTACCTCGCCAAGCCGTTCAGCCCGCGGGAACTGACCGCCCGCATTCGCGCCGTGCTGCGGAGGGCCGGCCCGCCGCCCGCGCCGACCGCGACGGCCGAAGGTTCGCCGGTCTGGTCGCATGACGTGGCCCGCTGCCGCATCAGTTACCGCGGCTGCGCGCTTGTCCTCACCCGCAACGAATACCGGCTCCTGGGGGCGCTGCTGGCGCAGCCGGGTCGCGTGTTCAGTCGCGATCAACTGATGACGGCGGCCTGGGACGATCCCGGTGCGGCGCTCGACCGGACGGTCGACGCGCACATCAAGACCCTTCGCGCCAAGCTGCACGAGGCGAGGCCGGACGCCGATCCGATCGTGACCCACCGCGGCCTGGGCTACTCGCTGCGGGAGGAGTCATGAGCCTCCGGCTCCGGCTGCTCCTGCTGCTGCTGGCGATCTATTGCGCCGGCGGGTATTTCCTCACGCGCAAGGCGCTCGAGCAGGTGCGCCCGCGGTATGTCGAGTCGATGGAGGAAACCCTGGTGGACACCTCGGTGCTGCTGGCCTCGGTGCTGGAGACCCAGTTGGTCGACGACCGGCTGGACGCGGGCGGCCTGGAGCGGGCGCTTGGGGCGGCGCGGCAGCGGAAGTTTCAGGCCGCGATCTTTACCTTCAACAAAACCGCGGTCGACATGCGCGTCTATGTGACCGATGCGAAGGGTCTCGTGATCTACGACTCGGCCGGCGAGGCGCTCGGGCGCGACTACTCCCGGTGGAACGACGTGAAACGCACGCTCGAGGGGCACTACGGCGCGCGTTCGTCGCGGACGTCGCCGGGCGACGACAATACGCAGAGCATCTACGTGGCGGCGCCGATCCGCCATGACGGCCGGATCGTGGGTGTCCTCTCCGTCGGCAAGCCCACCAGCGGGATCAACCAACTGGTGGCGGTCGCGAAGCGCCGGCTGATCTACGGAGCCGTGGTCGGGGGACTCGCTGTCCTGGTCCTTTTGCTCCTGGTGGCGGCCTGGGTCATCGCCCCGCTGGAGCGGCTGACCGCCTATGCGCGCGCGGTCCGCGACGGCAAGCCGGCGGTGGCGCCGCCGCTGCCGGGCCGCACCTTGCGCGATCTCGGCGCGGCGTTCGAGGAGATGCGCGACGCGCTCGCGGGCCGCCGGCACGCCGAGCGCTACACGCAGGCCCTGGCGCACGAGGTGAAAGCGCCTCTGGCGGGCATCCGCGGCGCGGCGGAGCTGCTTGGCGAGGACATGCCCCTCGAGCAGCGGCAGAAGTTTCTGGGCAACATCCGCGGCGAGTCGGCCCGCATCCAGCGGATTGTCGACCAGTTGCTGGACCTGACCTCGTTGGAGGCGCGCAAGGCGCTCAGCCATACGGAGCGGATCGACGCGGCGGCCCTCCTGGCCGAGGCGGCGGAGGCGGTTCGCCCCGCCGGTCAGGCGCGGAACGTGCGACTGGGCGTCACCGGTGGCGAGGGGCTGGGATTGCGGGGCGAGCGTTTTCTCCTCCGCCAGGCGCTCGTCAATCTCCTGCAAAACGCGTTCGATTTTTCGCCCGCTGGCGGGGAGGTGAGCCTGTGGGCCGCCGCGGAAGGCGGGCGGGTGGTGTTTTCCGTGGAGGACCAGGGGCCCGGCATTCCCGAGTACGCGCTGACCCGCGTGTTCGAGCGGTTCTACTCGCTGCCGCGTCCCGACACCGGCCGGAAGAGCACCGGCATCGGCCTCGCCCTCGTGCGCGAAATCGCCCACCTGCACGGTGGCGACGCGGCCCTCGGCAACCGTCCGGGCGGCGGCGCCCGCGCCACGTTTTGGGTGCCGGCCGAACAAATAACCCAATAGGTGACTTTGGACGGCCGGCGGGGTGGAGGCGGGGCGCTCGCGCGCAGCTCGGCCCGGCGACACGCGGCGACCCTACGGCCCGGGACGGGAGGCGGGATGCCCTCACCCCGCGGGAATCGACTTTCGGAGCGCCTGTCTCGCGGGGTGAGGGCGCCCCGCCTCCAAAAGACCCGGAGAGAGGCTTCGCGCTCGCTGAGGGCGCACCGCGCGAGGGTGCGGCGGGATATTTCGCGGAGAATTCATCGCGGCTTCACACGGGCTTCACAGGCTCCGGGCAGAGTGGGGGCATGAGCTTCCCACCGCCCGAGCCGCCCATCCTCGTCACCCCGGCTTCCCGCCGATTCTCGCTCTTCGTCAAGATCACCTGCATCGGCGGGTTGATCGCGCTCCTGCACATTCCGCTCGCGCTGACCAAAGGCGTCCTGCGCGAGCGCCAGGGCTACCAGGCCCAGGCGACGGAGGAGATCGCGGGCATCTGGGGCCGGCGGCAGCTCGTCACCGGGCCGGTGCTCGCCGTGCCCTACACCTACCGGAACCAGGTGATCCGCTCCCGGGTGGCCAACGGCCGCAAGGTGGACGTCGAAGAGACGGAATCGACTCCGGCCACGGCCTATTTCCTGCCGGAGCGACTCGACATCGGCGGGACGATTGCGCCGGAGGTCCGGCGCCGCGGCATCTACGAGACGGTGGTCTATAGCGCGCGGCTGAAGCTGTCCGGCCAGTTCGACCCGGATTTTGTCGCGGCGGGGATCCCGGCGGACCAGATCGACTGGGCGCGGGCCCGGGTCGTGTTTGGCATCACCGACCTGCACGGCGTCCGGTCGGTGGAACCGCTGAAGCTCGGCGATGCGCCGGCGGCGGCGTTTGAGTCGGCCGACGGCGGGCCGGACGCCTTTCTTCCGCTGGCGGCCAAGGCCGCGGGCATCGCGGCGGCGACGCCGGTCGATTTTTCGTTCGAGGCGGTGGTGCAGGGCAGCGGGCAACTCGAAATTGCCCCGGTTGGCAAGGCCACCACCGTCGCGCTGCAGTCGAACTGGCCCGATCCGTCGTTCATGGGCGCGACGCTGCCGGTGACCCGGCTGGTTGACGCCGGCGGGTTCAAGGCCGAATGGCAGTCCTCGCATTTCAGCCACGGATTCCCGCAGAGCTGGACGACCCGCGTCGTCGGCAACCGCGAGATGGAGGGGAAGATCCATGACGCCAGCTTTGGCGTCCGGTTCGCGCAGCTGGTCGACGGCTACAGCATGGCTGAGCGGGCGGAAAAATACGGCATTCTGTTTTTCGCACTGATCTTCGCGGTGTTTTTCCTGTTTGAAATCACGGCGGGCCTGCAGATCCATCCGCTGCAATACGCGATGGTGGGGGCCGCCCTGTGCCTGTTTTTCCTGGGGTTCCTGGCGCTGTCCGAATTCTGGGCCACCGGCCGGGCCTACGGCGCGGCGGCGGCGGTCTGCACGGCGCTCGTCTCGCTGTATTCGTGGAGTTTCCTCCAGGCCGGCCGGCGGACGCTCGTGATCGCCGGCGGACTCGGGGCGACGTACGGCTACCTTTATTTCGTGCTGCAATCCCAGGACTACGCGCTGGTGGCCGGCACCGTGGCTCTCTTTGCGGCCCTTGCGCTCGTGATGTTTTGCACCCGGGGTATAAACTGGTATTCCCTCGAACTGCCCGGCACTCAAAATGCCGCGGCGGCCCACCGGTAGGCGCATCCGCCGGTCCGCCAGCGATCTCGCCCCATGAACATCCCGGCCATCATCAAGAAGCCCAGCGCCTTCGTTCCGCTGGTGATGTCGGTCGGCGCCCTCGGGGTGGTGCTCGGGCATGTCCTCCTGTTCGGCGCCGCCCGGGAAGCCGACGAGGGGGCCGCCGCCCACCTCTTTCAGTTGCTCATGGTCGCCCAGGTGCCGCTGGTCGTGTTCTTCGCGATCCGGTGGCTGCCGCAAAGTCCCCGGCCGGCGTTGTTGGTGCTCGCCTTGCAGGCGGGTGCCGCGCTGGCCGCACTGGCGCCTGTCTATCTGCTCAGTCTCTAGCTGGCATGCCTTCAGCCAACAGCCGGGGGTCGACCAAGTGGGCGATCCGCAAAACGAGGATCAAAATTTATGAAAACAGATTCATTCAAGCGCGTGGGCTGGTTTCTGATTCCGACATCCGTCGCCAGCGGGGCGCTCTATCTCGCGGCCCTGGCGTTTTGCGCGACGGTCTTTGTGGCGGTCGACCGCCACTCCCATTCGGTGAGTGATACGCTCTATGGCGTCTATCCGTTCTTTTTGCCGACCTTCCTGTTGGTGGACTGGGTGGCGCGGCGGATGTGCGAGGGTTCGCCCGGGGGCGCTCCCCGCGCGGTTCATTGATCCGAGGAAGGCTGTTCAGCGTCCGGGGCCGGTCAACGCGCTCTCCAAAAGCGGTGGTGGCTGGCCCCGGGGGCTTGAGCGGCAAAATCGTAGATGCGGCGGCGGGGTCGGCGACCCTACCATTCAGGAAGACGCGCCCGACCGGAGGCTTGAGGGTTCAAGCGCATCGACCCAATTCGAGACGCGTCCAGAGACCGCGTTCCACCAAGGCTGAATTCCGCCCTACAACAGCGACTGCTGGTCGCCGGTGGCGGCCTTGAGGCCGATGGCGTGGTAACCCTTCGCGGTTAGCACGCGGCCCTGCGAGGTCCGGGCGAGGTAGCCTTCCTGGATCAGGAACGGCTCGTGGACCTCTTCGAGGGTGTCCTCCTCCTCGCCGACGGCGATGGCGATCGTGCCGAGGCCGACGGGGCCGCCGTGGTAGTTCTCCGCCATCAGCCGCAGCACCCGTTTGTCCATCTCGTCGAGTCCGGCGGCGTCGATCTCGAGCAGCTCGAGGGCGGCGGCGGCGACGGGTTGGGTGATTTTCCCCTGTGCCTTCTCGGAGGCGAAATCGCGGACGAAATTCACCAGGTTGTTGGCGATGCGCGGCGTGCCCCGCGCCCGCTTGGCAATCTCGTGGGCGCCGCCGTCGTCGAGCGCGACCTTGAGCAGGCCGCAGCTCCGGTGGACGATGCCCTCGAGCGTGGTGCGGTCGTAATAGTCGAGCCGGGTGTTGAGCGTGAAACGGCTGCGCAGCGGTGCAGTGAGCAGGCCGGACCGGGTCGTTGCGCCGACGAGCGTGAATTTCGGGATCGAGAGCCTGACACTGCGCGCGTTGGGCCCCTGGTCGATCATGATGTCGAGCCGGAAGTCCTCCATCGCGCTGTAGAGATATTCCTCGACGGTCTTGGGGATGCGGTGGATCTCGTCGATGAAGAGAATGTCGCCCTCCTCCATGTTGGTCAGGAGGCCGGCCAGGTCGCCGGCCTTTTCGATGACCGGACCGGAGGTGACGCGGACGTTGCGGCCGAGTTCGTGTCCGAGGATGAACGCGAGGGTGGTCTTGCCCAGGCCCGGTGGGCCGGAGAGCAGGATGTGGTTCAGGGCCTCGCCGCGGCGCTTGGCGGCGCCGACCATGACCTTGAGCCGCTCGACGGTCTTCGGCTGGCCGGCGAAGTCGGCGAACGACAGCGGGCGCAGCGCGGCCTCGGCCGCCGAGACGGGAGCAGCGAGGGCGGACGTGATGAAGCCGGTTCCCGTCGCCGGCGAGGCCGGCCCGGCGATTTTCGATCTTTGGTTGGCGATTTTCGATTCGGACACGGGAAAGGCGGCGCGCGGGTCAGTCATCAACAAAGACCAAGGAAGGTGAATTGGCCACGGATTTCGCGGATAGGCACGGATGGGATGTCGGGCGAAGGCCCGCCCGGCGGGAGACGCACTCTCCCGTTGTTGTATCCGTGCTCATCCGTGGCTGCGTCCGTTGAATCGAAAACCTGAAATCGACAATCGAAAACGGCGTCATTTCCACTCCACGTCGGCGCCGATGCTGCGGAGGTTTTCGACAAAGTTGGGGTGGGCGCGCATGATGGTGTCGGCATTCTTGACGACCGACTTGCCGGGAATGCTGGCGGCGACCATGTAGAGCGCCACCGCGGCGCGGATGATGTAGGGCGCCTCGACGACGGCCGGGCGCAGGGGCTTGGCGCCGTACACGGTGATCCGGTGCGGGTCGCTGACCACGACGTGCGCGCCGAATTTGGAGAGCTCGGACATCCAGGTGAAGCCGCCCTCGTAGACCTTGTTCCAGAACATGACGGCTCCCTTCGAGCGGACGGACAACGCGATCATGCAGGGCAGGAGATCGACGGGGAAATAGGGCCACGGGGCCGCCTCGATCTTCGGCAGCAGGTTGGTGGTGAACGGTTCCTCGACGACCAGCCTTTGCTTGCGGCGGACGATGGCGGTGTCGCCCTCGTACTCGACGCGGACGCCGAGCTTGGCGAAGGAGCGGTTGATGAGATCGAAGTGGTGGGGAAGCGACCGCTCGACGCGCACCTCGCCACCGGTGATGGCCCCCAGGGCCAGAAACGTCACGACCTCGTGATGGTCGGTATTGATGGTGAACGCCCCGCCCCGGAGCCGCCGCACGCCGCGCACGGTGAGGCGGCTGGTGCCGAGGCCCTCGATGGCGGCGCCCATGGCGGCGAGCACCTCGCAGAGGTCCTGCACGTGCGGCTCGCTCGCGGCGTTGATCAGCACGGACTCGCCGTCGGCGAGAACGGCCGCCATGACAAAGTTCTCGGTGGCCGTGACCGACATGTAGTCCGGCCAGTGGCGGGCGCCCTTGAAGCGCTTCTTGAGGCGCATGACGAGGCGGCCGTTGTGGGTGACGGTGACGCCGAGTTTCTCGAGGATCTCGATGTGCGGGTCGAGTTCGCGGATGCCGAGCGAACAGCCCTTGGCATTGGTCGGCAGCGCGAGCTTCTTCATCCGCTGCAGAAGCGGGGCGAAAAGCAGCACGGACGAACGCATGCCGGACGGCAGTTCGCCGTCGAGGCGGGCGGCGTCGAAGTTCGCGTGGTCGATCTCCATCCGGCCGCCGCCGCGGTCCCACGCGATGCGCGAGCCCTGTTCGACGAAAAAGCCGACGAGCTTCTCAACGTCGGTGATGTTCGGCACGTTGAGCAGCGTCACCTTTTCGTCGGTGAGCAGCGTCGCGCAGAGGATCGGCAGCACCGAGTTCTTGTTGCCGGAGGGCGTAATGGTGCCGCTCAGGGGTTTGCCACCGTGAACGATGAGGTCAGCCATCGATGGAGTGGAGAGTTGGGAGCTGAGGGTTGAGAGACGGATCTAGCGCAACAAAAAGGCGCCCGCGGGATGCGGACGCCTTGATAGTGCGCGAAGCGCAGGGTGCGCTGGCAAGGATTAAGTGGCTGGGGGGCCGCCGGCTCCGCCGCCGCCACCGTGGCGATCGCCACCGTAGCCGCCGCTGCGACCGCGTCCGCCGCGGCGCCGACGCCGGTAACCGTCGTCGCGGCGGTCGCCGAAATCGTTGCCACGACCATTGCCCTGGCCCTGGCTTTCGCCGCCGGGCTGGGGCTGGCCGCCGCCCTGGCCGCGGAAGTTCCCGCGATCGCGGCCGCCGCGATGGCGGCGATGCCGCTGGCCGTCGCGACCCTCGGGGCGCAGGTCGCCATTCTGGGTCTCGGACGGTGTCGCGGCCGGTTTGCCGCCGAAGAGTGATTTCAGCCAGCCAAGGAAGCCGCCGGATTTATGGGGGGTCGGGACAGACTGGGCCGGCACACCCGCGGGCGGCGGGCGGGGCGGCAGCGGACCATCCTTGGCGCGCTCATAGCGGAATTTGGAAGGAACCGGCACCTCCTCGCGACGCTCACCTTCGCGGCGGTCGTCGCGGCGCGGGCGGTCTTCCGAGCGTGGACGATCTTCTGCGCGCGGACGATCGTTGCGCGGTTCACGGGACGGCGCCGGGCGGAAGCCGTCGCTCTCCCAGGTCTGGGGCTCGACTTCCTTCTGCCGTTCGGGCGGGAGGATGTTCAGCTCGGCCTTTTCGTCGACCTCGGCGGGAGCCGAGGCAGGCGCGTCATCGAGCGGGAACATCTCGGCGGGGGCCGGCGAGACGTGCGCCCGGACTGGAGCGGGAGCCGGGGCGGCTTCAGGGACGTGGGCGACGGGCGCCGGTGTCGGCGCGACGGGCGCGGGCTCGCTGATCACGGCTGCCGGTTCGGCAGCGGGGGTGGACACGGGCTCGGCGCTGACTGGTGCGAACGGGTTCTTGTATTCCCGGGGGGCATTGACGATCTCGATGGCGGTCGGGGTGTATTCGACGGGGCCGGCGGCGGTGGTGGGGGCAGGGCTGCTGGCGGGACGTTTGCCGCGGGCCAAGCCCGAGCCGCGGCTGGTGCCGAATGAGGGTGCAGGGGCGGGGGTACCGGCTGGCTGCGGGGTCGCGGTGGCTTCGGCGGGAGCACCGGACGTTTCTGTGGATGACATGTCTATGTTGTTGGTTGAAAGCGCCTGCCGCAAAAACGGCGGCGCGGGTTGGAATGCCAGCCGGAGCACGGAGGGGCGCTCGACGGCGGCAGTAAAGCGTCAAACTCGCGGAACCACCGGTTTGGCGCAACAGCAAAAATGGCGGCGATTTTCGGGCTGCGGTCTGAGCATTTGAGAAATTGTGAGCGATTTCGACCGGGTTTCCCGCCGCGGATCGCGGAGACACTGGTCGCACCGGATTCGAGGAGCCAAGCCGGAGGCAGTGGCGGCCGGGACAGTAAAGCCCGGGCCAGCGGCGGCTCGGCTGACCGCAGGCAGCCCATTTCACAGGCACCGGGCGGGCGCCCCCGGTGACGACCACCGGGTCCGACCAGCTGAAGCGCGTCGGGACGCCGCGCTCCACCTGATCGATGTCACGCCCGCCGCCCGAGCGCCGGGCTTGCCAGCACCGGTTGGGCTGCCCACGCTGCGCGCATGGACAAATTCGAGGAGATCTTTCGCATGCAGGATGCGCTGAACCGGCGCATCGGAGTCAACCTGCCCCCGCCGAGCGACGAGGAAAAGACCAAGTGGATCCTCAACTACACGCGGGCCATGCAACAGGAGACGGCCGAGCTGATCGACAGCGTGCCGTGGAAATGGTGGGCGAAGTACCAGAAATTCGACGAGCAGAACGCCCGCGTCGAGGTGGTCGACCTGTTTCACTTCCTAGTGTCACTCGCGCAGACGCTCGGCATGACCGCCGACGATGTTTACCAGGCCTATGTCAAGAAGAACGCGGTGAACCACCAGCGGCAGGAAACCGGCTACGTGAAGAAGGACGAGGCCGATTCGAAACACATTTGACCCGGAGTCGGGCGCCGGGAAAGTTCCAAAGCCCAAACTCCAGGCCCAGGACGGAAGGCGAAAAATTCCGACGACCAATTGGTCAAGGCGCCGGGGCCGCCGAGCAGGTCGCCCGGTGTTCCTGCTTTTCCGGGCCTCTTTGGGTTTGGGAGGTTGGCGTTTGGATTTTCGCCGCGAACAGCGCTGCACTACACGATCGCCACAAAGGTGCCGCTGAACTCGACGGCGGGCTTGCCGCCGGCGCCCTCGACAACGGCGACGAGGTCCATGCGGGCCTTCTTGTGGCGCCGCAGGTCGCTGATGAACTCCGTCACGCGCGCGGGCGCGGGGCGCGCGCAGACGGCGCGCAGCGTGCCGGTGACCGGCTCGCGGTACCTCGCCTGGCTGTGCTTCACCACCACGTGGCCGTCGATGCCGGCCTCGCGCAGGAGCGTCCACAGTCCGGCATAGCAGGCGAGGGTGGGCAGCGCGTGCAGCGAGCCACCAAAGGCCGTGCCGAGGTGATTCTTGTTCGGCGGGAGCGGCGCCTCGAGGACCAGCCGCCGGGCGTTGCTTTCGGCCACGTGCAGGCCCATCGCGCGGGCCAGCGGGATCTTTTCGTGCAGGAACGCCTCGAGGCCCTGCGCGGACAGGCTGTCGGGAACGTGGCTGCTCATTCGCCGATGATCTTTACCAGGACCCGTTTCTTCCGACGGCCGTCAAACTCGCCGTAGAAGATCTGCTCCCACGGACCGAAATCCAACTGGCCGCCGGTGATCGCCACGACGACCTCGCGGCCCATGATCTGGCGCTTGAGGTGGGCGTCGGCGTTGTCCTCGCCGGTCCGATTGTGGTCATAGGCGCTGTGCGGTTTCTCGGGTGCGAGCTTTTCCAGCCAGCGCTCGTAGTCGGCGTGCAGTCCCGATTCGTCGTCGTTGATGAACACCGACGCGCTGATGTGCATCGCATTCACGAGGCAGAGTCCCTCCCGCACGCCGCTCGCCCGGACGGCGGCGGCGACCTGCGGCGTGAGGTTGAGGAACGCACGGCGCGTCGGCGTGTCGAACCAGAGCTCCTGCCGGTGGGTTTTCACGACGGCATGGTTAACGACGGGAAATTCCGCCGCCAAGCCCGCATTCGCACGTCCGCGAGATTGCCAAACCCTTGGTGAATCCCATGCTGCGCCCGATGACTCCCCGCCGCCAACGCGCCGCCCAACGAAGACGCCGCTGGATTCTCACGCTGTTGGCGCTCGGCGCGCTGTTCCTGGGGGTCGTGTACCTCGCCCTGCCGCGAATCGCCAAAGCCCAGGCGCAGACCCGGTTGTCAGCCCTGCTCCACCGGCCGGTGACCATCGGCAAGGTTGGCATCAATCCCCTCGCGCTTTCCGTCACCGTCGAAAATCTCGAGGTTCGCGAACCCGACGGCAAGGCGGTGTTCCTCAGCTGGGAGCGGTTTTACGCCAGCTTCGAGCTGATCTCGTTTGTGCGCCACAAATGGAAGTTCACGGAGATCGAGCTCGACGGTCCGCGCGCCAGGGTGGTCGTCAACCCCGACGGCTCCCTGAACTTCTCGGATTTGCTGTCCCTGACGGCAGCCGGATCGGCCGGAAAAGCTCCCGCCGCCAAGACGAAACCGGTCGTCGTCACCCGGTTCGTGCTCAAGGACGCGCGGCTTGACTTCGCGGACCGGTCGCGCGCCCAGCCGTTTGCAACCACGCTCGGTCCGGTGGGTTTTTCCGTGCGGAACTTCCACACCATGGGCAGCGAGCAGTCACCGTACCGGTTCGAGGCCGTCACCGAGTCGGGTGAGAAGCTGACCTGGGACGGCTGGGTCGAGGCGGTGCCGTTCCGGTCCGGCGGGGTCCTCAGCCTCAGCGGAATCGTTCTCAAGAAATACGCGCCCTACTACGCGGAGAAGGTCGGGGTGGACCTGCTGGACGGCCGGCTTTCCGTGACCGGTCGCTACGCGGTCAGTTTCGACGGCCGGAACCGGATGCTGAAGCTGCTCGATGGCTCGCTGAAGCTGCGCAACCTCCGGCTGGCCGAACGGGCCACCGGCGAGATGCTGCTCGATCTTCCCGCGGCCGACGTCATCGGTGTCACCGCGGACGGCCTCGCCCTGAAGGCGGCGGTGCAGCGGGTTGACCTCGAGGGCGGCCACCTGCGGCTCCGCCGGGCGAAGGACGGCACGCTGAACCTCGCCGCGCTGGCGCCGCCGGCCCCGGCCCAGCCGATGGTCGCGCCACGGGCGTCCGCGGCGCCGTTCGCGTTCACCGCCGCGACGCTGGCCCTCGGCGACTGGACGATCGACGTGCAGGATCTGGCGGCGCCGCGTCCGGTCCAACTGGGCCTGTCCGGCCTGAATGCGCGGCTCGACAATTTTTCCCTTGTGGCTGGCGCCGCGATGCCGTTCGAGGTGGCCGTCCGCTGGCAGCCCAAGGGCACGGTCCGCGCCCTCGGCACGGTGATGTTGCAGCCGCTGAAGGCCGATTTGAAACTGCAGGTCGACTCCATCGGCCTGCTCCCGCTCAGCCCGTACCTCGAGCAGAACGTCAACGCCCGCCTCGCCGACGGCACCGCGTCGGTCTCCGGCCGGGTCACGGTGGACCTGCCGGCGGGCCAGCCGCCGGCGGCGACCTTCGACGGCGACGCCTGGCTCGAGCGGTTCAGCCTGCTCGACAACGTGCACGTGGAGGAACTCGCGGGTTTCTCCGACCTGATCCTGAACGGCCTGAAGGTCAGCATGGCGCCGGGCCTCGCCGTGGCCCTGGACGAAATGCACCTCAACGCCCCCTACGCGCATATGGTGCTCGACCGGGACAAGGCTCTCAACCTGGCGGCGATAATTGCCGCGAAGAAGAGCGACCCGGAGACCGCCCCGGCACCCGCCGTGTCGCTGCCGGGTGCGCCCGCGGCGGGGCCGGACGTCGAGGTCGGCCGCGTGGTGATCAACGGGGGCGGCTTCAGCTTCGCGGACCAGTCGATCACGCCGCAGGCACGGCTGACGGTGGAAGATTTTGGCGGGACGCTGACTGGGCTCTCGTCCCGGAATCCCGGGCGAGGCGAGGCCGACCTGCACGCGAGCCTCGGGGGCGCCGGCGCGCTGGCTGTCAAGGGGCGGATTGATCCGCTGGGGGCGAACTTGCTGGCCGACACCAAGATCAGTCTGCAGGGTCTGGACCTGCTGCCGTTCAGTCCCTACGCGGGGAAATTTGCCGGCTTCGAAATTGCCCGGGGCAAGCTGTTCCTCGAGGTCACGGCCAAGGTGGCGGACCGGAAAATCGACCTGGCCGACAATGTGACGCTCGACCAGTTCACCTTTGGTCGGGCGACCAACAGCCCCGACGCCACGTCGCTGCCCGTGCGGTTCGGCGTTTCGCTCCTCAAGGACCTCGACGGCAAGATTGTGCTCGCGGTGCCGGTGCAGGGCAGCCTCGACGATCCCGACTTCAAGATCGGCGGGGTGGTGTGGCACGTGATCGGCAACCTCCTGACAAAGGCGGCGGCGTCGCCGTTCACGCTCCTTGGCTCGATGTTCGGTGGCGGGGGCGAGGAGCTGGGCTGGCAGGATTTCTCCGGAGGCGAGTCGACGCTGGCGCCCGACGGGATCAAGAAGCTGGATACGCTGGTCAAGGCGCTCACCGCGCGCCCCGGCTTGAATCTCGCGCTGGAGGGCGGCTTCGACGCGGCGGCCGATTCCGGCGTGCTGCGCCAGACCAAGCTGACCCAGTTGGTGCGCCGCACCATTTGGGAGTCGCGGCACGCCACCGACCCCAACCTTGCGCCGCCCGAGCAGCTCGAGATCTCGCCGGCGGATTACAATGCGATGATCAAGCGGTTGTTTGACCGGAAATTTCCCCCCGGCACCGAATTTGGCACGCCCCTGCCGCCTCCGCCGGAGGTGCCGCCGCCACCGCCGCCGTCCAACAACATCCTCCAGCGGGTGATCGACTTTGTGATCCTGAAGAAGCCGCGCGAGATGGGCGCCTACCGGGTCGCCCAGCAGAAGGCCCAGCAGGACTATATGAAGCAGCTCAAGGCCGTCGCGGCGGCTGGTCTGCCGCTCGAGGACATGACGGCCCGGCTGGTGGAGTCGATGACCGTCACGCCCGACGACCTCCGGGCGCTGGCCGACGCTCGCGTGCAGCATGTGCGCGACTATCTGGTCAACGAGGGCCGGATCAGTCCCGACCGCCTGTTCCTGACCCAGCCGGCCGAGGCCGCCGCCGGCGAAACGGCGGTCGACAACAGCGCTCCGCCCGCGGGCAAGGGCGCCAAGGTGTTCTTCAAGCTGCAGTGACCCATGGACTGCCGGCCGGAATGCGGTGCGTGTTGCATCGCCCCATCGATCAATTCGCCGATTCCGGGCATGCCCCACGGCAAACCCGCCGGCGTGCGCTGCGTCCAGTTGCTGCCCGACCTGCGGTGTGCGCTGTTTGGGCGACCGGAGCGGCCGGCGGTCTGCGTTTCTCTTCGGCCGATGCCGGAAATGTGTGGCGCCAGCCGGAGGGAGGCTATGGACAATCTCGACCGGCTGGAGGCGCTGACTGCTCCGGACGTCTGAGGCGGACTGCGGCCGTCGACAGGTGGAGGACGAGGGCTGAAAGGGCCGAAAGCCGTTGGCGGACGGGTTGTTGACCCGCGGGGCGGTGACCACCGACACGGCGAAACGCGGCGTCCTGCTAGGGTCGGCCCGTGGACCCAGGGCCCGCGGCCTCGCGATGGCAAGATCCCGCCCGCGACGTTGCCGACCCGGTGGGTCGGGCCGTGGCTCCGTCCCGCCGGGGCTCCCGGACTGAAGAAACCGAGTCTTGCCGCAACCGGACGGTTTCGCGAACGTCTCCTCTCCGGATGAAACTGCCACTCTGCCTGGTTACCCTGCTATTGCTGTTCACCGGCTGCTCGTCGGTGGACTCTCATTTTGACATCACCCGCGACGTCCGGGGGTTTCACCACGTCTTCGTCCGCACCGCTTCGAACGACAGCAACAATGTCGACCAGTTGATCGCGCAGGAACTCCGCCGCCTCGGTTATGATGCCTCGTCCGGCGCGCGCACGATGATTCCGGACAATGCCGAGATCGTGATCGATTACGAGGGCCAGTGGGACTGGGATTTCCGCACCTACATGATCCGGCTCAGCCTGACGGTGCGCAGCGTGCGCACCGACGAAAAGCTGGCCGGCGGCCAGATCTTCCACCCCGGCGTGACCAACAAGTCGGCGGCGGAACTGGTCAGGCTGGCGCTCGGGCCGATCTTCGGGCCCAAGGGCGGAAAAAACTGACGCCCGCGCTGGGCCGCCAGCGGCCGGACGGGTGCGATCGTCCGGGCGCTCCCGCGACGAAGTAGTCTGTTGAGTTACAAAGCGATTTTGGCCACAATGTAATCTAAGAGACTACTTCATCGCGGGAGCGGCTTGACCAGAGGTGCCGCCGGGGCCGCAACGGGGGCGAAGCCTCGGCGGCGACACCGGTGGCCGCCTGGCCGGCCGGCCCGGATTCGACGTTTCCAGGCCGCGTGGTCCTTACCCCGGGTCACCGACCCCGGTTGGAGATTGCCCGACCCGGTCCAGAGCGACGGGGTTGCCGGCCTGTCCGGGACCGGAGGTGCGGCCGGGGCCGGCCCCGGGATTCCGCGGCCCTCGCGTGACGGCGGCCTCAGTCCGTGCCGTTGACGACCCGGTAGGCCAGCGCCGCCACCGCCGCGCCGGCGAAATTCGCCACGAGGTAAACCCACAGGCTGGTCCACGTGACGATGCCCATGGTGCAGATGCCGACCGCCACGGCCGGGTTGAAGGCGCCGCCGGACACGCCGCCGACCGCGTAGGCGCCGGCGAGCACGGTGAAGCCGATCGCCAGGCCGTAGAAGGAATTGCCGCTCGTACCCTTGGCAGTGGCGGTGTTGAGGACGACCCAGACCAGCGCGAAGGTGAAAAGAAACTCGGCCAGCAAGGCCGGTCCCACCTCGGGGGTCATCGCGCCCCCGAGCGCGGCGGCCTTCGCGACCAGTCCGGTCTTGAGCGCCTTGACGGCCATCGAGGCGACGAGCGAGCCGCCGACCTGCGCGATCATGTAGGGACCGACGTCCGCCGCCGGGCACTTGCCCCGCAGCCAGACGCCGAGCGTGACCGCCGGATTGAAATGGCCGCCGGAGACATGGCCGCCGGCGAAGATCATGACGGCCAGGGCCGAGCCGATGGCCAGCGGTGCCAGGTTGCCCGCGCCGGGTGCAATGACCGTCATGCCGATGGTGAAAACGAGGAAGAACGTGCCGATGAACTCGACGAGGTATTTTTTCATGGGGTAGCGGATTGTGCCGGCAGTGAAGCGGCCGATCCGGGCACGGTCGAGCCGGAAGCGGGCCGGCTCCCCGGGGAGCCCGGCCGGGTCAGGCAAATGTTGCGCGGTCCCCGCCAATCGCTGCCGAGCGCCGGCCGGCGAAATCCGGTAGGGTGGTTCCGTTCAGCCGGAATTCCTTCCGGCGGAGCCATCCCCACCCATGAAACAAACCATCCGCCTGCTCATGCAAGGCGCCCTCATCGTCCTGTCCTCGGTCGCCGTCCACGCGGCCAGTCCGTGGTCGGTCCGCCTCCGCGCGACCTACCTCGAAACCGTCGACAAGTCCGACGCCTTCACCGCCCTGGGCATCGCCTTCCCGAAGAACGCGGTGTCGGTCGACGATAAGTTGATCCCGGAGATCGACGTCGGCTATGCCTTCAACGACTCGTTTGGCGCCGAGCTCGTCCTGACCATCCCGCAGACGCAAAAGGTCTCCCTCGCCGGCGTCGGCAGCCTCGGGACGTTCAAGCACCTGCCGCCCACGCTGCTTTTCCAGTACCGCGCCAATCCCGGCGGGCTGGTCCATCCCTACGTCGGCGTCGGCGTCAATTACACGCTCATCTGGGGGGACGACCTCAAGGTCGCCGGGGTGCCGCTGCATCTCGACAACTCCAGCTACGGTTTCGCCGCCCAAGCCGGGCTCGACTGGAAGATCGACAACACCTGGTCGGTCAACCTCGACCTCAAGCGCGTCGCGATCAGTTCCGGCGTCTTTGCGGGCGGCGCGAAGCTGACCGAGGCGCATCTGGACCCGTGGCTGTATTCGCTGGGTCTGCGCTACGAATTCTAGGCATCGATCACGGCTGATCGCCCGCGCCGGACCGGCCTGGTCCGGCGCCTTTGTTTGGTGGCGGTGTTCGCCGCGGCCGCCGCGGACCGTCGCCCGGGATGATTGCGCCGGGATTTTCTTGCGCTCAACTTTCAACCCGCAACGTTCAACTCTCCCCGCACCCACCCATGGCCCAACCCGGCGTCACTCCCAAGATCATCTTCTCGATGATCGGCGTCTCGAAGAAGATCGAGCGCAAGGAAATCCTCCGCGACATTTCGCTCTCGTTTTTTCTCGGGGCGAAGATCGGCGTGCTCGGGCTCAACGGCTCGGGCAAGTCGTCGCTGATGCGCATCCTCGCCGGGCGCGACCGTGAGTTCGACGGGCAGGTGGCGTTCGAGCCGGGCTACAGCGTCGGGCTGCTCGAACAGGAGCCGCAGCTTACGCCGGGCGTCTCGGTGCGCACCTGCGTGGAGGAGGGGGTCAAGCACCTGACCGACCTCACGTCCGCCTACGACGCCACCTGGGACGAGCTGTCCGCGGCGGCGGACGATGCGGCCCGGGACGCCATCATGGCCAGGCAGGGCGAGCTGCAGGAGAAGATCGACGCACTCGGCGCCTGGGACACTGCGCCGCATGTCGACATGGCGATGGAGGCGCTGCGCTGCCCGCCCGGCGAGCAGCCGGTTGACCGCCTCTCGGGCGGCGAGCGCCGCCGCGTCGCGCTGGCCCGGCTGCTCCTCCAAAAGCCGTCCGTCCTGCTGCTCGATGAGCCGACCAACCACCTCGATGCCGAGAGCGTGCAGTGGCTCGAGCAGCACCTCGCGCGCTACGAAGGCACCGTGATCGCCGTCACGCACGACCGGTACTTCCTCGACAACGTCGCCGGCTGGATCCTCGAGCTCGACCGCGGGCACGGCATCCCGTGGAAGGGCAACTATTCTTCATGGCTGGAGCAGAAGCAGCGCCGGCTGGCGGTCGAGCAGCGCACCGAGGACCGGCGCCAGAAGGCGATGGCGCGGGAGCTCGAGTGGATCCGCTCGTCGGCAAAGGCCCGGCAGGCGAAGGGGCAGGCCCGCCTCAACGCCTACGAGCAGATGCTCAAGCAGGACGTGGAGGAACAGGAAAAGAAATTCGAGATCATCATACCGCCCGGCCCGCGGCTCGGCACGCTGGTTGTCGAGGCGCAGGGCGTGGCCAAGGCCTACGGGGAGAACCTGCTCTTCGACCAGTTGAACTTCACCCTGCCGCCGGGCGGCCTCGTTGGCGTGATCGGCCCGAACGGCGCGGGCAAGACCACGCTGTTCAAGCTCATCACGGGACTGGAAAAGCCCGATGCCGGGACGTTTCGGGTCGGCGAGACGGTGAAGTCGGCCTATGTCGAGCAGTCCCGGGACTCGCTGCAGAACGAGCGGACGATCTGGGAGGTCATCAGCGACGGACAGGAGATGCTCGCGCTGGGCACCCGCCAGGTGAACAGCCGGGCCTACTGCGCGCAGTTCGGGTTCACCGGCGCCGACCAGCAGAAGAAAGTCGGCGTGCTCTCGGGCGGCGAACGCAACCGCGTGCTGCTGGCGCGCGTGCTCAAGAGCGGAGCCAACCTGATCCTGCTCGACGAGCCCACCAACGACCTCGACGTGAACTCGATTCGAGCGCTCGAGGAGGGTCTCGAGAATTTTGCCGGCTGCGCGGTCGTCATTTCCCACGACCGGTGGTTCCTGGACCGCATCGCCACGCACATCATGGCGTTTGAGGGCGACAGCTACGTCCACTGGTTTCCCGGCAACTACTCGGCCTATCTCGAGGATTTTCGGCGGCGCAAGGGGCGCGAGGCGGACCAGCCGCACCGGCTCAAATACCGCAAGCTCGCGCGGTGAGGATGGGGCGAGTCCCCGCGGGCGGAAGCCCCGTCCGTCGGTTGGCGGGGTATGGAGACTCCGCCCTACAGCCGGGCGGCGGCGGTGGAGAGGAAAAGCTGCCGGGCGAGGTCGGTCTGGGCGGGTGTGACCGTGATGCGCTGGGCCTGATGCCAGCCGATCAGGACCAGGCCCTCGACGCGGTCCGAACGAACCAACGCCATGAGGAGAAAGGCACCCGGTGACTCGGGGGCCCGCCGAAACCAATTCGGCAGGTAGGTCGAAAGCGCGGCGTCGCTGGTGTCGTGGATCAACACGTGCTCGCGGCGGGACAGGCATACGCCGAAAACCGTCCGTTCATCCGCGCGGATCGCCGCCTTGGAACGGAAGTGGTCGGCCAGCCGACCGACGCCCTGGGTGATGGGCAGGCTGGCACCGCCCGCCTGCGGCTGGAACAGCCAGCACTCCTGCGCGCCAAAGCTGTCCCGCACAAACGTCAGCGTCGCGATCCACGGGTCTGCGGCCACCGGGACGACGGCTGGCGGAGTTTCCATGACATGGGCGGCGGCGAGCTTTTCGCGCCAGTCGTCCGCGGGAGGCACCGGAGTGGCCGGTTGTGGCTTTGGGCCGGGGGCTGCGGGGAGGTTGGCCGGGCGGGCGCTGTCCGATTGAGAGGACGGAATGTCCCTGGCCGACCCGCGGGCCGCACCTGACGGCGATTTGACCGGCGCCACCTCGGGCCGGGTGGGCGGGGCGGGCAACTCGCCCGCGGAATCCCCCGCCGTTGCCTTCATGCCGGTCTTCGCCTCCGCCGTCGCCGTCAATCGGCCGGCCCGGGCCGTCAGGCGGCGCAGGCCCGGCGTGGTCAGGCCGCGCGTGCTGGATTGCCGCGTGAAGGCCCTGACGTTTTCGGCGGTGGCGACCAGCGCAGAGTCGATCGACTCGCCGATTCCCGGGAGCAGACGCTCGAAGCGACTGGCGAGCGAATGGGAGCTTTCGGTGAAGCCCGCTTCATTGTCCCCGAGCGCGAGGCTGGCCATGCGGCCGCCAAGGTCGGCGACACTGAGCAGGCGCGCGCCATAGGTGGTGGCGGCGGTGCCGGCCATGAGTTCGGGTTGGCATTCGCGCAGGCTCTGCATGACCTCCGGGGAGAGGCGGGCGAAGCCGAGGAGCTCGCGGCTGACGTCGAGCGGCGTCAGTCCGAATTGTTCGCGGAAGGCTGCGTCCTCGGGCTGGGTCCGGGCGTTTTCGCGCGCCAGGCGGTAGAGCTCGAGCGAGACGGCGGGCAGGATGATTTCACCGAACTGGCGGAGCGCGGCGCAGGTGAAGGCGAGTTCGGGGTCAACCGTGCCGAGCGAACGGGCGCAGCTTTGGGCCATCAGGCTCGAGCAGAGCGCGCGGGCGGCGGCTTCCCGCTGTTCCGGCGGGTTGGCGGTGCCGTCGGTGCTTTCGATGAGCATCAAGGAGACGGCCAGGGTGCGCACCCGATGAAAACCGATCTGGTGGATGGCGTGGGTGATCGACGCCATCGGCGCGATGTGCGGATTGTGGACGATCGTGTTGGCAACCGTCAGGACACGACACAGCACAGCGGCGTCGCGTTCGATCAGTTCCGCGATTTCCGAAATGGTGGCCTTGGCCAGATCGGTGGAAAGGGTCTCGATCAACCTCAAAAGTTCCGGCAACCCGGCGCCCCGGCCACTTTGGTACGCATGGCGGGCGCGTTCGAGGGTTTCGGTTGCCGTGAGCGGGGTGGGCATCCACTCTCGCATCGACCCTTCGGCCGATTGGTTTAGGCCGGCATCGATCGTCCTTAACGATTTACGATTGAAGCGGCCGCGCGGACCGAAGCCGCCCAGCGACAAGGTGGAAGGCCTGTTCGCAAGCGACCGAGTTTAGTCGCGTGTAAACACGCTCATACATCCTGGTTGGGAATGCACGTGCCGAAAGGTAAGAGCTTGCTAGCAAACGCTCCCAAAAAGTCGCGTTTCAACACGGTCTTACTCTCTGTGTACAAGTGGTTTGCCGTATCGTTCAGGCGTCAAAGCCAAAAAGCCGAGCCATGGACCGCCGGTCTTTCTTCGTTGGGCGCCCCTTGCCCCGCTCCCGGGCGAGCAAATGCTCCAAGCTGGCTTGTTTGGCGTGCTCGTATTCCGCCGCCGGGGTAAGGTCGGTTACAAAATCGGGTAACTGCTTTGCGCCCACACGGGATCGGGGATGGCCGGTGACCTTCAGCGTTCGGGTAAGCCCGGCAACCCGGGCGGTAACCGTCTCCCCGACATGGACATCGCGCCCGGGTTTGGCATCCAAACCGTTAATCTGCACCGAGTTAGCTCGACAAGCTGCGGTGGCGTCGGCGCGAGTCTTAAATACCCGAACGCTCCAAAGCCACTTGTCTAACCGGCAATCCTGCATAGTCTGGCGAAGTGAACAACGTACGCCCAAATTCGTCGAGCAAACTCGCACCGAAGGTTCGGTCGCGGCGCCGCTCGGTCGAACGGGCGCTCCCGCTCGGGGTTTGGCGAGCGCGGGTGTGTTATACGGCCTCGAAGGGCGCACAACGCGCTGGCGTCGAGCGGCCTGTCCGCTGATGCTTCCGGGTGGTTGAACGACACTCCGGACACGAACAAGGCGGGTGGTTGGGTCGGCGCGTGGCCCGACTTGCTGGCATTTGGGGCGGGTCTGGCGATTGCCTGGCATTTCCAATGGCAGACCACTGACTTGGTTTGGAGCCTCTGGCTTTCGAGCCTCCTGGTCGGGTACGCGACCATCGTCTGGTTGATCTTCGGTCCGGTGTATCGGATTTCCCGGGAAGCCCGGACCAATGGAGCCTCATTTGTGGAACAGGCGGGCCTGACCCTGGCCGCGGGTGCGGGAGGCTTGTTCCTGCTGGCATTTTTCACGGTGCATTTCGGCATGTTCCACTTCGTGCACTCGGTCTTCCTCAACACGTTCTTCCCGGTGGCCAAGACGAAGGGCTTTCCCGGTGTCGCGCTGTACCTGGAAGTATTGCGGCGCTATTGGTACTTCGTCCCGATGGCCGCGTTGGCGGAACGCCAGGTCTTCAGGAATCCAGTCGCGTCGGCCCAAACCGGAACCTCCGCAATCGCGGGCGGTGCGGGCGGGTCGATGATGATCCCGTACAAGAATGTGATCCGGATGCACCTCCTGATCTTCTTCTTCGTGTTCGTGCACATCGCCAAGCTGGACGGCTTCCTGGTCTATGCGGTTGTCTACGCGGTTTACTTCTTCCCTTGGCGGCTGGTGAAGAAGACCAAGCCCGCGCTCGTGCCGGCAGGTTGACAAAACCCTGGAGATGCCGGGATCTCCGGGCGCCTTCCGGGCGGGCAGAGCGCCTCCTGGACCGCGCCATGCCGGGACTTTTTTGGGGGGCACCCCGCTTCCACCCGCCACGGTGTACTTCGATCCAGGGGAGTCAGGGGCCAACCTTCCTGGCTTATTTCTGCCCTACCGCCCGCCGAAGCGTCGTTCCCAGGCGAAAAGGTATTGCTGCGCGTAGCCGGCCAGCGGACCGAAATGGGCCCGTCCGAATTGCGCGAGCTGGGCTGGCTTCCAGCCGGTGAGCTGGTAGCGGCGCTCCAGCGATTTCAGTATCCAGGTGTCGACGGGAAACGCCTCCAGGCGGCCCGCACCGAAGAGCAGGACGCAGTCCGCTACTTTCTCGCCCACACCAGGCAACTCGAGAAGTCGCGCCTTGGCCACGGCGTACGGAGCGTGTTCGGTTTCGTCGAGCCAGCCGGGCCGACTGGCGAGGAATTGCGCGGTCTGGTGAATATACCGCGCGCGGAAACCGAGCTGGCAGGCGCGCAGATCGGCTTCCGGCACCCCGGCGATTTCATCCCAACGGGGCAGCCGGCGGAATCCCGGCACGATTTCGGCGCCGTGGCGGTCGGCGACCAGGGCGACCATCTGCCTGATCTGGACAATCTGCTTCGTCGCGCTGCAAAGGAAGCCCAGCAGCGTTTCTCCAAACGGCTGCCGCAGGAGTCGCAGGCCGGGGAAGGCGCGCACGCAATCCGCCAAGTGCGGGTCCCCGCGCCAAGGCAGGGCGTCGGTCCGGCTGAGCCACGCTTCGTCGAGCGGGAGGTAACGCGTCAAGCTATCGACCGCCTGGGCGGCGAGGCCGGCGGGTGCGCGCCACTCAGGTTGCCCGCCCGCCGTGCGCAGTTGCACGACGAGTTCGGACCAGACACCCGTCCACACACCCTGCGGGTCGCGCCGCCATCGAAACGCCTGTCCGCCGTCAAGGGTCTCCGCCAGCACCGCCGCCGACGGCGACCAGTCACCCGGCAACGGCTGCCAGCCGCTCCAGGTCACGAGCGAATCGGCGGAGCGGGGAAACGTCATCCCGCGCCCGGTTGCCCGACGCTCGCTGGGAAGGTCTGTTTTTCGCCGGGCCGCGGCCACTTGTCGGTGGACCCGCCCGGCCGTCCGGGATACCGGACGTCCCGGCCTCACTTGCCGTCGGGCTTTTCCCACAGGTAACTCTTCTCGGTCGCGAGCACCCGACCGGTCTCGTCCAACATCTCCAACTGCCAGGCGACCGCGTTGATTTTCTGAGCCGGCCAGTCCTCGCCGGTGATGCCGACATCGACCAGGGACGTGCCGCCCGGCAGCGGCGTATTGAAGGTGAAGGTTCGCGGCACGGCGCTGTTGGGCGTGATGACCCGGATGACGATCCGGGCGGCCACCGACGCGCCTTCGTTTACGGCGCGCACGAGAAAATAATAGCCGTCGCGGCGCTCGGGGTGGGTCCGCACGATAATCTCGCCGCCGGTATTCTCCTTGCCGGTGAAGTACTCCGAGATGCGCTTGAATGAGGCGGCGTCGCGCCAGCCGGTGTAGGTGCGGACAAGGTGGATCGCGCCGTCCGCCGCCCCGGCGGAGGGCGCGAGGGAGGAAAGAGTCAGGACCGCGAGCGCGGCCAGAAAACGGCCGGTGGAAATTTTACGCATGGGCAGGGAGTTGTTTTCGCGGCAGGGACGGAGGCACGCAAGCCGAGATAAGCCCAGCCGGGAGCATGCAGTGGAACGGTGAAAGTTGCAGGTTGAAAATTTTGCGCCGTCGGGGCTCCCGCAACATCCGGCTCCACCTTGCTTCGTCTGCTTCCGTTCGCAGTCCGCGACCGGGCTGAGCAGCGCTCCCGGTTGGTGCGGTCATTCAACTCTCATCCCTCCGCCGGCAACTGCATCATCGATTCAGGGTGTCCGCAGCGTGACATTCTGGTACCGGCGGAAGACGAGCGGCGCCGGCAGCCAGCCCTTCACGGCCGGGTTGATCAGGTAGGTCTGCGCGCCGAGGTGAATCGGCGCAACCGGGGACTCCTCGAGGAGCAGTTTTTCAGCGTCCTGGAAAATTTCGTAGCGCCGGCCGGCATCCAATGTGTGGGCGGCCTGGTCGAGCAATCGGTCGTAGGCGGGGTTTTTCCAGCCGGTCCAATTGTAACCGCTGTCCGCCGCGAACAGGCCCAGGAAAGTGACCGGGTCGGGGAAATCCGCCGTCCAGGCCGCGAGACTGATCGAATAGTTGAGCTGCTGCTGGTTCTGGATCCAGGTCTTTTGCTCGAGAGGCGTCAGCGCGACACGCACGCCAAGTTCGCGCCGCCAGATGGCCTGCAGCGCCTCGGCGAGCTTGGGGCCGATTTCATCGTTTCGGCACTGCAACTCAATTTCCGGCAGACCCCGACCGCCGGGGAACCCGGCGTCGGTGAGCAATTGCCGGGCGGCCGGGAAGTCGACCGGGACGCCGGCGCGCGCCGTGTAGCCACCCGTGCCCGGGGGCGTCATGGCCGGGGCCGGCTGCCGGCTGCCCTGGAGCACCGTGCGCGCCAGGGTTTCGCGGTCGATCGCCAGCGAAAGCGCGCGGCGGACGCGGACGTCGCCGAGCGGCGGGCGGGTGACATTCAGCCTGAGGAAATTGGTCTGCGCCTGCGGGTCGAGGCGCAGTTGCTCCGGGTTGCGTTCGCGCCAGGCGGCAATCTTGTCGAGTGGCAGGAAGAAGGTCACGTGCAACTGCCCCGACCGAAAGCTGCGTTCTTCGCCGTCGGCGTTGTCGATCGGCAGGAAATCGACCTCGTGCAGTTGAGTCTTCGCCGCGTCCCAGTAATTCGGATTCTTCACGGCGGCGATCCGTGAGTTGGGGGTCCATTCCGTGAGCACAAACGGACCGTTGCCGACGTGGTTGCCCGGGCGCGTCCAGGCGGTGCCGCGCCTTTCCAGGCCATCGAATTTCGCCACCACGCGCGGATTGATCGGAAACCAAGCCGGCATGGAGACGAGCGCGGGCAGGTACGGAGTGGGCCGCTCGAGTTGGATCACGAGCGTGCGGTCGTCGGGCGCGGCAAAACCCACCGAGCCAAAATCGGCCAGTTTGCCGGCGTTGTAAGCCTCGGCCTGGCGGACGGCGTAGAAATACCAGCCGTTTTCGGCGGCCAGCTTCGGATCGAGCGCGCGGTGCCAGGACTGCAGGAAGTCGGCGGCGGTCAGGGCTTCGCCATTCGACCATTTCAGGCCCGGGCGGAGATGAAAGGTCCAGGTGAGCCCGTCGGCCGACATCTCCCACCGTTCGGCCGCGGCGGGGACGGGCTGGGTGGTCTTTTCGTCGAGGACGGTCAGGCCCTCGAAAAGCGCCATCATGATGTTCTGGTCGGTCAGGACGGTCACGATCTGCGGGTCCAGATCCTGCGGTTCCGCCCCGTTGCCGACCAAGAGGGTCTGCGACCGGATGCCGGCGTCGGCCGGCGTTTCCCGGCGCGTGCAACCCGCCGCCAGGAAACAAAGGAAAAGCAAACCGAGGCCGGCCGGGGGGCGGTGCATGACGGCAGGGAAGCCGGATTTACATGGGGTGCAAGGCGCGGCTCGTAATAATGCGCGCCCGGGGCTCAAGAAATTGCCGGGCGGCCCGAAGAAAGGGATTGCTCAGGTGAAAACCGACCAAATAACGCCGGAAAATGCCAGCTTCGTGGCGGCCGCGATCGAGCGTCACAAGGGGCCCCTGGTCCGCTATGCGACGCGATTGCTGGCGCACGACGTGGCGCGCGCGCAGGAGATCGTCGAGGCCACCTTCACGGAATTGAAGACGCTGCCGGTTGAGGACGTGGAGGAGGAGATTGCGGAATGGCTCTTTGCCGGCTGTCGGCGACGGGCGTTTGACATCCTGCACCGCGAGGGTCGCATGAAGAAATTCGAGGCAAGTGACGAGGATCGCAACACCGCCGGACCGTTCGCCGGCGACGCGGCGGACACCGAGGAGCCGCACGTGACCATGCAACGCCTGATCGACCGGTTGACCCCCAAGCAGCAGGAGGCGATGCGGCTGAAGTTCCAGGACGGCTTTGGACACAAGGAAATCGCCTACATCACCGATCTCAGCCCGTCGAACGTCGGCATCCTCGTCCACAACGCGGTGGTGCGGCTGGCGCGGGATTTTCACGCCCAGCGCGCCGCCCCGGGATCGAAGGGGAGCAACCTCGCCAGCCGCGACGATCCCCGGCTGACCCTGTACGCGTTGGGGGAAATGGAGGACCGCGAGCGCAAAAGCTTCGAGGGCTCGCTGCTGGACAAGAAGGCGGCTGGTGCCAAGGTCGACGAAATCCGGGCGACCTGCACGGTGATCGGCAAGACGCTGGCCATCGAGGCAGGTGCGCCCGCGCCCCGGGCGATCCGGCGAAAAAAGCGGAAGCGCCGGAGTGGCGTTGCGCTTTGGTTCAGCTTCCCCCGCATCCTCGTGATTCTCGCCGGCGGAGCGGTCATCGCGGGCCTCGCCGTTTTCTTCATCCGGCGGAATCCCGACGAAAGCACTCCCGTGGCGGCGACACCACCCGTGGATTTCCGTCTGAAGGCGGCGCCGTGGGAAGAAAAGCCGGAGGCGGCCGAGGAAGAAGGAGGTTCCGCCGTCGGATCGGGAGCCGGGCCGACCGATCGGAGCGAACGTTCGGGCAACGTCCCGGTCCTGCCTCCGCACGCGTCGCCCGCACGCGCCGGCGGCCATCCCGCCTTGGCGAAGGTGAGCGGCCTGGCCGGACTGACCGGGGAGATTTCCCGGGAGGCGCCAGCCGACCTCGATGGGGCCGGCACAACGGGCCCGGTGCCGCTGGGCGTTTCCGCCACCGCGCGCGGAAAGCGCGGCGATGTTCGGCCGGAGAACGACGAATCCAAGACCGTCGCCGCGCCGACTGGAGAGGTCGCGGCCATAGCCGGCCCCAGCGGGGAGCGCCCACCGGAATCTCCCGGGCCGAGTTCCCCGCCAAAAGATCTGCCGCCTCCGGCAGCTCGCGAACGTCAAAAGTCCCGGCCTTTGCCCGCGACGCCGGGCGGCGCCAAGCCTGGACAAACGACACGAAAATTCGACTCGCCGAAGGAGTCACCGGTCTCGCAATTGTCCGCCGACACCGACACGGCCAGCGTGATCGACCTGAAGCGCTCGCTGGCCTCCGGGCGCTGGCCGGCGGCGGGAAGCGTGCGGGTGGAGGAGATGCTCAACTACTTCCCTTATCATTACGCTCCCCCCGAGGCGCCCGCCGACTTTGCGCCCGCGATGGAGTCGTCAGAGGCGCCCTGGGCGCCGGCGCACCGGCTGGTGCGGGTGGGCTTGAAGGCGCGGGAGGCGCCGCCACCCGCGCGGGCCGCGGCGAGCCTGATCCTTTTGGTGGATACCTCCGGCTCGATGGCCCCGCCGAACCGCCTTCCGCTCGTCAAGGAGGCGGCGCGCCTGTTGCTGGGACGCCTGCGCCCCGATGATCGCGTCGGCGTGGTGACGTATGCTGGCGAATCCCGGTTGACCCTGATGCCGACTCTCGTGGCGGAATCGCGGAAGATCCTCGACGCGATCGGCCGGCTCGAGGCCCGCGGAATGACCAACGGTGGCGCCGGCCTCGAACTGGCCTATGACCTCGCCCAGGCGCACGCCGTGCGCGACGGCGTCAACTGCGTGATCCTTTGCACCGACGGCGACTTCAACGTGGGCGCGGTCAGCGAGGCGGAGTTGACCCAACTGATCGGCCGGCGGGCAAAGACCGCGGTGCAGCTCAGCATCTTTGGCTTTGGCCGGAATGGGCGGATTGACCCGCGTCTCGAGGCGCTGGCGGCCCACGGCCGCGGCGGCAGCGGCTACGTCAACACCCGCCGCGAGGCCGAGCAGGTGTTGACCGCCCAGTTGAACGGGCTCTTCGAGCCGGTGGCGAAGGACGCCAAGGTGGAGGTCGCGTTCAATCCGGCGACCGTCAAAAACTATCATCTGATCGGCTACGAGGACCGCGGCGGCGAGCTCCAGGACGGCGGGTCGCCGGTGGATTCCGGTCCGGTGCTCCCGGGCCACTCGCTCACGGCCCTCTACGAGGTTGAGACCGCCGACGGAATCCCCGCGGGAGCCGAGTTGCTCAGGCTGCGTGTGAAATACTCGGCGCCTCGGGACGGCGCGCCCCGGCAGCTCGAGTTTCCCTTCCGGGATCGCCCGGCCTCATTCGAGGCGGCGAGCCTGGATTTCAAGTTCGCCGCCGCGGTGGCCGCGTTCGGAATGGCGCTCCACGACTCGCCGGAAAAGCGGGGTTTCACCCTGGATCAAGTCGCGGCCTGGGGCCGGGAATGCCTGGGCGACGACGTCGGCGGCTACCGCAGCGAATTTCTCTCCCTCGTCGAGCTGGCGAAGGCGGCGCGGCCGTAGTTTCGGTTGCAAAGCCGGGTGGAACCGGGCCTCCGGACCGGTGCCTTCGCCGGCGTTCGTGTGACTGGGCGGCGATTGCGAGGCCCGAGCGCGTTCGGAGGCCGCGCTCTGTCCTTGGTTCGCCGGGGCAAGACCTTGCGGGGTGAGGGCACCCGCCTCCAGCGGCGGGGCGGCAACATTGACGTGCCTTTTGCCTAAGAAACCGCAGGCTGGCGCGTCTATGGAGGCAGGTGACGTGAACACCGATCACAAAGACCATGAATGCAATGCCTTCGTTCAGGCGGCCGTGGAGCGCCATCAGGCGCCGCTGCTCCGCTACGCCACGCGGTTGTTGCATGGCGACACCGATCGGGCCCGCGATGTCGTCCAGGACACCTTTGTCCGGCTCATGGGGCAACCCCCGTCCGAGGTGGATGGCCACCTTGTCGAATGGTTGTTCACGGTCTGCCGGAATCGGACGCTGGACGTCCTGCGCAAGGAGAGCCGGATGAGGACGTTCACGGAGGGACAGGCCGAACGACTCACAGCCTCCGAGCCCCGGCCGGGCTCGGCGCTCGAGCGCGACGAAACCCAAAGCGCGCTGCTCGGGCTGATTGATCATCTTCCCGCCAACCAGCAGGAAGTCATCCGCCTGAAATTCCAAAACGGTTTCAGCTACAAGGAGATCAGCCGCATCACGTCGCTCTCGATGGGCAACGTGGGCTTCCTGATCCACACCGCCGTCGCGCGCCTCCGCAAGGAAATGGCCGCGCAATCCAAGTGACCCGCCACAAGGTCCCACACGCCGAGAACCATCCAGATCCGCAAACGATAGACCAAGATGAAGACCAACAAGATTTCCCCCGACGACCCGCGCCTGACCGCCTACGCCCTCAACGAAATGGAACCGCAGGAGCGCGCGGAGTTCCAGCAGTTGATCGAGGACGATCCGGAAGCTCGGGCCGCCATCGACTCCATCCGGATGACGGCCCAAGCCTTGGGTGCGGCGCTCGAGTCCGAGTCGGCGCCTGCCGTTCACCGCCAACGTCCGGAGCTGCCCACGCGCGGGAAGATCCTGCGTTTTCCCCAGCTCTATTACATGGTGAGCGGATTGGCTGCGGCTTGTTTCGCCCTGTTTTTTGTCTATTGGCAAAACCAGCAGCCCGAGCCGAGGCCGCGCCACTACGTCGCCGTGCCGGCGCCGCGTCATGAGCCGGTGAAGTCGGCAGAGAAGGAGGAACCGGCCAAGGAGCAGTTCGTGTTTGTCGCCAGGCCTGCATCGGTGGGACCCGGCCAAGTAAGTGGGCCCATCGGGCCGGACGCGTCGGCAACGATGAACACGGCGCCGGCTGGGCCAACTAATGAGATTCCCGTCGTGGCCGCGCTGCCGACGCCGCTCGAGCAGACCCCCACCGGGCCGACCGGCGAGGCCCCGGTCGTAGCCTCGCTGCCGCCGCCGCCGGAACAGCCGGCAAGCCCAGCCCTGACGCTGCCCGCGCTCAACAAGACGACTCCGATGGATGCCGTGGCCAATTCGTCGGCCCCTGTTCGCCGCCTGGATGCGAATGTGGGGTCGGTGGTCCTGGACCCTTTCAAGGTCGAGGCTTCGGAGAACAGCACCCTTAAGGATAACCTTGCCACTGGCGGAGTTTCCAGAAGTTGGGGCGTAGTGTCCCACCTCCCGCCTTCTTTGACCGAGCGGGCCATAGGTCCCGTCGACCCGGTGGTTGTGAACGGCCTGTCGGCCGTCAGATATAGTGAACCAAGGGCGAGATTGTTCGGTGGCATCGGCTACGTCGGAGACGACCTGCGGCGGAACTTGCCTCCGTCCGAATTCAACACCGAGAGCTATTCCCAGGTAGAGGAGAATCCGTTCCTGACGGTGGCGCACAACCCACTCTCGACGTTTTCGATCGACGTGGACACGGCGTCCTATGCCAACGTCCGGCGATTTCTCGCCGCCCGGCAACGCCCGCCACGGGATGCTGTGCGGATTGAGGAGATGGTAAACTATTTCCCGTATCACTATGCGGCACCGCTGCCCGGGGGAGCGCCGTTTGCGGCCAGCATGGAGGTGGCCAACGCACCTTGGGCGCCGGCCCACCGCCTCGTGCGCATCGGCTTGAAGGGCCGCGAGGTCAGCGACGCCGCGCGTCCTACCGCCAATCTCGTGTTCCTGATCGACGTGTCGGGCTCGATGGACGAACCGAACAAGCTTCCGCTGGTCAAACAGTCGCTGCAGATGCTCGTCGGCAAGCTGCGGCCGGACGACCGGGTGGCGATTGTTGTCTACGCCGGAGCCTCGGGCGTTGCCCTGCCTTCGACGCGGGCGGCGGAACGAAGCACGATCCTCGCCGCCATCGATGAGCTGCGAGCCAGCGGGTCGACCAATGGCGGCGCCGGAATCCAGCTCGCCTATGAGATCGCCAAGGCGAATTTCGTGCCGGGCGGTGTCAACCGCGTGATCCTCGCCACCGACGGCGATTTCAATGTCGGCACCACGAGCGAGGGTGAACTAATCCGGTTGGTTCAGGCGAAGGCGCGCTCGGGCGTATTTCTGACAGTGCTCGGCGTTGGCACGGGGAATTTCAAGGACGCCATGCTGGCGAAGCTGGCCGACAAGGGGAATGGCAACTATGCGTATCTCGACACGGTCGAGGAAGCCCGCAAGGCGCTGGTTGCGCAGGCTGGTGGCACGCTCGTCACCGTCGCGAAGGACGTGAAGATCCAGGTGGAATTCAACCCGGCGCGGGTGCAGTCCTACCGGCTGCTCGGCTACGAGAAGCGCATGCAGCGTGCGGAGGACTTCAATAACGACAGGGTGGATGCGGGCGAAATCGGCGCCGGCCACACGGTCACCGCGCTTTACGAGATCGTTCCCGTCGAAGGTTCGGAGTCCGGCGCCGGATCCGTTGATCCGTTGAAATACCAGGCGACGAAGGAGGCCGGAACGAGGGTAGCGTCGATCAGCGACGAATTGTTGACGTTGAAAATCCGGTACAAGGAGCCGACCGCTGACGTCAGCAGCAAGGTCGAGTTTCCGCTGCGCGACAGCGATCGGCGTTTTGAGGAAGCGAGCACCGATTTCAAGTTCACCGCCGCGGTGGCGGCGTTCGGGATGATCCTCCGCGACTCGCCGAACAGGGGCGATGCGACGCTCGGCAATGTCATCTCATGGGCCCGCGCGGGGCTGGAAGACGACGCCGGCGGCTATCGCTCCGAATTTGTCGAACTGGTCCGGCTGGCGGGCGAAACCGCGCCCTGAGGGGTCGGGGCCGCGTGCTTACGCCTTGCCGCTGGCCCGGGAGCCGCAATCCTCGGGGCATGCCAATATTCGGACCCATTCAAGTCGGCCGCGCACTGCTGGCCAACGACCCGCGGTTTGCGGCGGCATTTCGCTATGTGGAGGAACTCCTCCAGCCCGGATCGGAGGCCAACCGCCGGATCAATGCGGTTTTGCCCGGCGCCGTCCAGAAGGTCGAGCTGCCCGGCGGGGCCTTCGCCCTCGAGCAGGCCTATCAGTCCAAGCCGCGCAGCGAATCATTTTTTGAGTCGCACCTGCGAATGATCGATGTGCAGGTGATCGTCGAGGGCGCGGAGCTGATGGAGGTCGAGGACGTCAGCCGCCTGCCCGTTGATGTTCCCTACGATTCCAACAAGGATCTGATCAAATATGGCGATTCGGCCACCGCCTCCCATCTGATCCTGCAGGTCGGCGACGCGGCGATTTTCTTCCCCGCCGATGGGCACATGCCCACCCTGCAGGCCGGCGGACGGTCCGTCCTGGTGCGGAAAAGCGTGGTCAAGATTCCGGTTGGAACCGCCTGACCGTGCCGAAAGCCGGAATGGCCGGAACGGGATCCGCCCGGTCGCGAATATCCGTCCAACCGCTCCCGTCTGATTCCCGATGAACTACCGGCATCACTTCCACGCGGGCAACGCGGCCGACGTTTTCAAGCACGCGGTGCTGCTGCTGCTCATCCGGGCGCTGCAGCGCAAGGACAAGGGATTCTTCTATTTGGATACGCACGCCGGGCGCGGAAGCTACGATTTGGAGGCCACCACGATGCTGCCCGACGGGCGGGAGCGTCCCCCCGAATGGCCGCAGGGAATCGGCCGGATCTGGGACGAGGTGGGCGGGCCGCTGCAGGATTTCGTGACCCTCGTGCGCCAGTTCAACTCCCAACGCGGCGGTGCCGACGCCGGGCCGCACTATTATCCCGGTTCCCCGCGGATTGCCGCGATGCTGGCCCGCCCGGTGGACCGGCTGGCCCTGTGCGAGTTGCGCGAGGACGACGCGGAGGCGCTCGCGGCGGACTTCCAGTTCACGCCCAACGCCTCGATGCACGCGATGGACGGCTATACGGCGCTGCGGGCGATGCTGCCGCCCCGCGAGAAACGCGCCCTGGTGCTGATTGATCCGCCCTTTGAGAGCGCCACCGAGTTCGCCGACATCCTGCAGGGGCTGCGCGAGGCGCTCAAGCGGTTCCCGAGTGGCGTGTATGCGGTGTGGTATCCGATCACGGAGCGGGCGCGCACTGAACGCTTTCAGGAGGAATTTCTGGCCCTTTCGCCGCCGCCGACCCTGGTGGCGGAGCTGCAGGTCGCGGGCGAGGCGTCCGCGGTGCGGATGAAGGGTTGCGGCCTGCTGGTCGTCAACCCACCCTGGCTGATCGAGGGCGAAATCGAGGGGCTGCTGTCCGAACTCGTCGCGAAACTCGCGCTGGAACCCGGAGCGTCGGCTGGGGTGAGCTGGCTGGTCGCTGAGATATAGGAGTCTCCAAGTCGGCGGTGCGTTCGCCGGCGGGTACACCTTTGCGAATCACCCGCGCCGCCGCGACAGGGTTCCGTCAGTCCGTCGATCGCTGCGTCACGCGCTGGGCCGTGAAGGGCAGCGGATCAAACGCCACGCGCGGATTGGGCAGCGAAGGCGCCTTGAAAAGCGGCCGGCCCCACAGCACGTCGCGCATCAGTCCGGACTTTGCCGAGGTCGAGGGCGCCGGGGTCGGCGTCGCCCGCTGCAAGCGTCCATTGTGGGGAAAATGCGTCATGGCCAGTGCTCAGGTCAGATGGTTTGGTCGGTAGGTATTTAAGAAGAACCCGGATCGCGTGCAATTGTTCCAAGAATTTTTGGCTATGTTGACGTCGAGTTTTACGATGCTGTGACATTTCCGGAGGGGAAAGCGGGCCGTCTACCCCTAGACGGCCCGCTTTTTTCTACCCCGATCTCCCGGCGCGGGCGCCCGCCTTGAAGGCGACGTCACCCCGCGGACGGGAAAAAGTCAGCGTTGACCGCGCCCGCGTCCCGCCGCCGGGATGCGCGGGGCCCGGCGGCGAGGAACGATCAGGCGACGCGCCGCTGCTTGTGCGCGGCGGCGGGCCACGTGGCGGCCTTCTTCGGCAGAATCACGGTGAGCACGCCGTCCCGCAGGTCGGCCCGCAGGTCGTCGAAGTCGACGCCGTGGCCGATCCGGAGCTTGAGCTCGTAATCTCGCTGGACGCCCTCGAGGTGCAGCGCCTGCCAGTTGACGCGCACGAGGTGGGGCTTCCGGGCGGTGATCACCAGGTCGGGTCCGCTGGTGACGATCTCGACCTCGCGGGCGTCCACGCCGGGAATGAGGACGACGAGTTTCAGCGCCTGCGGCAGGTCCGTGCACTCGAAGTGCGGCTGGCGGTGGGCCAGCCGGGTCTCCGGAGTGGGAATGTCGTTGGTACTGAGGGATGGGATGATCGTGTTCATGGACGGATTACTCGTCGGTTTGACAACCGGCGGGGTCTCCTGGGGGAATTGACTTTGACCGTTGGTCCGGTCGCGTCAGGCCAGGCAGCCCGCGTCGGTGAGTTTATTAACCCAAATGGACGCGCGGCGACACTGCTGCAGCGAATGCTGCAGGCCATGGCCCATGGCGGCCTTCGTGAACGAAGTGCCGGCCTGAGGGCGATGAACTTGAGTGGCGGGTGCCATTGGATTGGACGTCTCCACGGTGCGTAAGGGCGCCGTTTCGACAAGGAATTTATTAGCCGGAACCGTGCCAACTGCGTCATCACCTCACCGGCACACTTGCCCCCGGGTTGGCCAGCCGGCACAGTGGCGTCATGAAGCCGATGCATGACAAGGTGACCACGGTGGGCGAGTTACGCGAGCGCGTGCTGGCGTTCGCCCGCGAACGCGAGTGGGAGCAGTTCCACTCGCCGAAGAACCTCAGCATGGCGCTGGCGGCGGAGGCGGGGGAATTGATGGAGCATTTTCTCTGGACCGACTCGACGGCGTCCGCGGGCACGGCGCGCGATCCGAAGAAGCGCCCGGAGATCGCCGACGAAATCGCCGACGTGGTGATCTACGCGCTCGAGTTCGCCAATATCTGCGGGATCGACCTGGCCGCGGCCATCGAGGTCAAGCTGGCCAAGAACGCCAAAAAGTACCCGGTGGAAAAGGCGCGGGGCCGCTCCGACAAGTACACGGAACTGTGAATCGCAGGAGCGAGGAGTGGGGAGCGGGCGTCGGGTGGGCCAGCGGCTGGGTGAATGAGGAGACTCGAGCGCTGACGAGCCGAGACGATCCAACCTGCGAGGTTAATCGCAAAACACCGCGCCACCCGTTTCGCAGCGCGCGGTGCGTTTCGTCTGCTCGCTACTTCTTCATCACGGCCTGCCGCCGAAGGTCACGTAGTCATCGAGCTCGAGCCAGTCGAACCACGTGCCGATGTCCTCGCGATCGGGCGCGTTCTTCTTGTGCACGTCGTTGAAAAACGCCCGGCCCTCCACCGCCCCGGGGGTGCGATTTTCAAACCAGGCCGACCAGGCGGCGATCTCGGAGGGACCGCGCTTGGGTTTCGCGTGCGCGAGCGTGTAGGCCAGCAACTCACCGTCGCCCTTGCCGGCCTTGACCTGCGCCAGGAAGGCGGCGGGTTTGAGGCCGGTGAAGGCCCAGAAATGGGCGTCCACCGGGCAGTCGTAGTGATAGTCGCCGTTCGTGCCCGCCACGCTGGCGCGCGCCTTGTCGATCAACCGCGGGAGATGGACAAACCCGCCGAGCCGCGCGCGCGGGCTGCGCGGCGGATATTTCGTGAGGTCGGGCGCTTGGAAAGAGAAGGCGCCGGCGGTGGCGGCGGAGGGTTTCTGGTAGGCGTTTTTGACGGAGGTGGACATGGTTGTTCTGACTTTTGATCTAGGGTTGGGGGATGAGTGAACCGCGATGGCAGGCACAGCCGGGCGCGCAGGAGGTCGCCGGGGCCGCCGGGCTTTTTTCGCCCACTCCCATAAGTCCGTAACCGCCCATGATGACGCGGCGCACCGGCTGACCCGATTTCGGGTGCCGGCGGAGCGGAGCGTCGTTCATGCTTTGCACCACCTCGAAGCGCTCGGGCGCCTCGCCGGGGTGCGGCGGAACAGTCTCATAGACGTAGGTGGCCATCGGGAAGGGGTAAACGAACCCGGAATCCGGAGTTAATCAAGCCAGAGCCGGATCGTCGGCCCATGTTGGAGCGTGGCTGGCCTCAGCGCACGGCAGGTGAACGCCCCGGCTCGCCTCGCTGGCGGACGCAGCGGGGACGCTGGGTCTCCCTACTCGGGGCCCGGCTGGCCCGGACACCCGCACTCTCACCTTCACCCGCACTTCCGCTAGAACGTATCGCCCTTCCAACCCCACATGCCGCGGCGCACGTCGATGAATTTCACGTAAACGCGGCTGGGCGGAATCCCGAGGTGTTTTTCGACCAGTTCGGCGAGCGACTCGCTCAACTTCTTGGTCTTGGTGACGGGCAGGTCGATGGCCTTCAGCTCGAGGAAGGCGACCGGGTCGTCGGTGCCCGCAAAAAGCATGGGGGTGTCGGGTTGGACGGCGACCATGACGTAGGCCTCGGGTTTGCGCAGCTCGCCGGCCACGAGGAGCGAGGCGGTCTTGAGCACCGTGCGCTCGGCTTTCTTCGAGAGCGGCAGGTTGGTCTGGATCGTCAGATAAGGCATGACAGCCTCCTTTCGTTTCCGAGTTTGCCGGCGCCGCCGCGACGTGTCACTTCCGATCTCCGTGAAAACTTCCGCTGCGCTCGAACGCTATTACGTGCTCCCCTGCTGCCTGTTGCTGCTCAATCTCTGTAACGCGATCATCTCGTACAAGGCGCAGCTGATCCACGACGGCATGCTGCGAACGCTGTTCATCATGGGACTGGTCCTCTTCGGGTCGTCGGTGGTCGCCTTCGCCGTCGCCCCGGGGCTCACCTGGATGGTGCAGTCGATGCGCCGCACGTCGCGGACCGCCGCCGGGCGGATTGGCGAAGTGCTGTTTCTCGTGGCACTCGGGATCGCGATCTACTGGCTCTACTATCGCGAATACCTGATCGGTCCCGGCTCGATCCTGCCTCCGGCCTGGCGCAACGGGCCGCTGCACTGACGGCCGGCGGGTGGAAGCGCTCCACCATTCCCGCCTCACGCCCAGCCGGCGCGGATTTCCTCCGGCTTTCGTCCCGCGGCGCGCAGGGTGCGCAGAGCCAGGGCGTCGTGGCGCTTGGCGAGGCGCACGCCCTGCGCATCGGTCACCAGCGGGCAGTGGAAGAAGGCCGGCGGAGTGAGTCCGAGGGCGTGGTAGAGCAGCAGTTGCCGGAACGTGGAAAGAAGCAGGTCGGCGCCGCGGACGACCTCGGTGATCCGCATGGCCGCGTCGTCGGCCACGCAGGCCAGCTGGTAGCTCGGCCGGTCGTTCTTTCGCCAAACGAGAAAATCGCCGAACTCGCGGCCGGCGACGGCCCGTTGGGCGCCGAAATTCCCGTCAATGAAAGCCATCGCCTCGCCAGCGGGCACCCGGAAGCGCCAGTTGGCGCCGGCGCGCGGCCAATCCAGTCGGCGTCCGCGCTCGACCGCGGTGAGATTCTCCGGGCGGCACGTTCCCGGGTAGAGCGGCTCGTCGGCAGCCTCATGCGGCGCGGCGGCGGCCGCCTGCACATCCTGGCGGGAGCAGGTGCAGGGATAGATCGCGCCGGCGGTCCGCAGGGAGGAAAAGGTTTTGGCGTAGAGCTCCAGCCGCCGACTCTGTTCATACGGGGCGTCCGGGCCGCCGACGTCGGGCCCCCCGTTCCAGGTCAGGCCGAGCCAGCGCAGGTCGGCGAGCATGGCCTCGACGAACTCCGGCCGGCAGCGGGCTTCGTCGAGGTCCTCGTCGCGCAGGATCAGCTCGCCCCCCGCGGCGCGCGCCCGCTCCTGCGCCGTCCAGAACGTGCGCGCGTGGCCGGTGTGAAGCAGACCGGTGGGCGAGGGCGCGATCCGCCCGCGATAAGCTGAAACCGGGAAAACCACGAATGGACACGAAGAGACACGAATGTCGGGTCAACCGCGAGAAAGTTTGGCCGGAAGCTTTGATTGAATTTGTGCGCCTTCGTGTTCATTCGTGGTTTCAGACCTTATGAAATCCCTCTGCGTTTATTGTGCCTCGAGCGACCGGCTCGATCCCAAATACTATGAGGCGGCCGGCTGGGTCGGCCGGGGCATTGGCGAGCGCGGCTGGACACTGGTCTACGGCGGCGGGAAGGCCGGGCTGATGGGCGCGGTGGCGCGGGCTACGAAGGCGGCCGGCGGCCGCGTGGTCGGCGTCATCCCCGAGTTCATGAAGGCACGCGAGCTCGCCTACACCGAGGCCGACGAACTGGTCTCGGTGATCACGATGCGCGAACGCAAGATGCTCATGGAAACGCGGGCCGACGCTTTCCTCGCGCTTCCCGGCGGCTGGGGCACGCTCGAGGAGCTGCTGGAGATCCTCACCCTGGCCCATCTCGACGCGCTCGCGAAGCCGGTCGTGATCTTCAACCAGGACGGCTATTACGACGAGCTCATCGCGCTCTTCGACCGCATCATTCGCGAGAAATTCATGCACGAGACCATCCGCCGGAAGTTTGCGGTCGCCCGCACGGAGGCGGAGATTTTCCCCCTGTTCGAGAATTGGCGCCACGGCGTCTCCGAGAAGCAGTGGTTCCAGACCAGGTGAGGGACGGGAGGCGAGCCCTTTGGTAGGGCGAATTCCCAGGATGAGAGGGGTCACCCGCGGCTTTTCGGGGACGTCGCGCCCGACCCAAGCCCCCGGCTCCTCACCGGTAAAGCTTCACCACGTCCTCGGTGCGGACCCAGCCGGACTGGCCGCCGCCAAAGGCGAGATGCGTCCAGCCGAGGAACGTCCGGTCGGCGATCGCGATTGAGCCGGCGGAGAGCGGGGCGGACTTCTGCGCGCTGTCGGCCTCGGTCGGAATGCTGCGCAGGAGCGACGCCTTCCACACCAGGGCGACGTCGGGCTGGGCGAGCTGGCCGTAGGCGCGCAGTCCGATCGTGGCCGAGGCCGCCAGCGCGATGGCGAAGAGCATGGTGCCCAGGGCGGCCGGCCGGGCCCACGTGCCGATCCGTCGGTAGCCCCGGAAAAGCAGCAAGACCAGCGATGTCGCGATGAGGAGCGAGGCCACGACGAGCAGGATCTGCCATTCGCCCGGCGAGGCCGCGCGCGCGACGGCATAGCGGCCGTGGCCGCGGGCCAGCTCGACTAGCTCGGTCGGCGCCATCCCGGAATTCTGCAATCCGAGCGCCAGGTCCCAACGGTTGGCGTCGGTGCGGGGCGCGAGCAGGAAGGCGCCGGTCCAGTGTGCCGTGGCCTCCGCCCAATGATCCTGCTGGGCCAGAGCCAGCCCGAGGTTGTGGCGGGCCGCCCAGTCGGCCGGCGCCTCCGCAACGCGGGCCCTCCAGGCCGCCTCGGCCGCGGGGAAATCCGCCCGGCCGTAGGCGTCAAAGCCCTCGTTGCCGTGCATGGCAACGGGTGCGAGCGCCACGGTCAGCGCAAAAAGGAACGGCAGGAGATTCCGTGGCAGAAACAGCGTCGACAGCGGCCATTCGGGCACCCGCACGGCCTGGAGCGCTCCTTCGGCGCGGACAATCCAGTCGGCCGGCAACGCGGCGTCCCGCCCGTAAAGCGTGCGGTCGGCATCCGCCCAGAGCGCGGCCCAGGCGGTCGAGGCGTCCTTCGAAAAACCCGTGACGACTGCGTGGACCAGCGGCACGGCGGGCGCGGCGTGCGGGATCTCCCACAACGCCGCCGTCTGCTCCTGCCACCGGCGCAGCAGCGCGAGCTTTTGGGAAGGTTCCCCGCGGAGACTGGCGAGGGTTTCGGCGAGATGGACCAGGGCCTCGCGGCGCCGGCGTTTCGGATCGGTCTCCCGGCTGCGCAGCGCGGCAAACACCAACCACGCGACGAGCGGGCAGGCGACCGCGGCGAGAAGGCACAGGCCGACGACGGCTCGCGCCGAGAACGGGATCACCCCGTGGCGTGATTCCACCAGCGGGTCGCGCGGGAGGTTTTCCGGCGGCGTCGGCGGAACGGCCGTCGGCGAAACTGCCAGAGCCGGCGTGGCGGAGCCGGCCGGATTGAGCGAGAACTGCACCGGCGCGCCGGGGGCAGGCTGCACGCCGGGTTTCGCAGCCAACGGACCGACCTCGATGGTCACCGGTTCGGTCGTGACGGTCTTGTAGGCGCCGCTCGCGGTGTCGAAATACGTGACCTTGACCGGGCCCAGCGAATACCGGCCGGGCCGGCCGGGCACCAGCACGACGTCCTCGGTGAGCGTTCCCTCGAACAACGAGCCGTCCTTCATGGTGCGCTTCGACTTCGGTTGCACCACCTGAAAATCGTTGGAAACCTCGCGTTGCGGGAGTCCGTTGATGTCGGGCCAATTGCCCACACCGGAAAGCTCCAGCGTCCACGTAACCGGTTCGCCGACGGCCGGCGCGGTCGGCACCACCTTCGAGGTCAGGGTGAACTGGCCAACCAGTCCGGCGAAGCCCGGCGGGGGCGGGGGCAGGGCCTGGATCGTGAGGTCAACGGGCGGATCCGTGGAGATCTGCAGGGTCTGGATCTGCGGCTGCGAGAACAGGCCGAAGCCGATCGAACCCACCACGATGTTCGCCATGATGGTCGCGGGCTTGAGGGTGAAATTGCCCGGCTGTTTTGAGTAGGCCCGGGTGGTTTGCGTGACCAGGTAGCGCCGCTCGCCGCGGACGACGGTCTCGGTCATCTCCGGCTTGGTCCATTCCTCGGCGATGAACGGCGCCGGCTGCCACGTCGGCTTCTCGGCCGAGGCCTTGAAGTACCGTTGCACCGCGCTGAGCGAGTAGGTGACCGGGATGACCTCGCCGACCCAGAACGTGTTCTTCGGCACCTCGAGCTTGGCCGACGCGATCTCGTCGAGGGCGATGCCGCTGCGGCCGACCGTCGCGTCGCCGACAGTGTAGCTGGCCGCCTTGACCGGGAGGGGCCCCTTGTCGGTTTGAACGGTGAAGGCGGGAATCGCGATGGAAGCGCGTTTGTTCGGCCGGACCGGGAAAACGAGCGAATAGCGCCGGGAGACCTTGAAGTTCACCATGCTCGTCTCGCTGCTCTCGGACGGGCGGCCGAAGGTGAGGCCGTCGACCTGGGGCAGGGCGGGCGATCCATCCGGTTCGCAATCCTCGAAAACCAGCGCGAGCTCGCTGACCTGATTGTACGCCAGCTGTCCGCCGGGGGGCTCCCAGCGGACGGTTTGGGCGAGAGCGGCGGTCGCCGCGGCCAGGAGGAACAAAAGTGAGGGGAAACGGCGCATGGGCATTACCAATCCTTGCCTTTCTTGACCGGCTTTTCCGGCTCGCCTCGCAGCAGTTGCTGCAATTCGGCCGGCGAGTCCTGGTCCTTGACCTGGTCGAGCTTCTGGAGCGGCAGCGCCAGCTCGGGATCCAGCGAAAAATCCTGCTTCTTGACCTTCTGCCCGCCAACTTTCTGCGTGCCCGAGGCGGACGGCTTGGGCGGCTTTTGCGACTGGTCCTTCATGTCGCCGAAAGTCTTTTGACTCTGATCCTGCTGCGGGTTCTGGCCCTGCGGCGGCTGTTGCTGGTTCTGCTGGTCGCGCTGGTTCTGATCCTGTTTGTTTTGATCCTGCTTGTTCTGGTCCGGCTTGTCCTGATTTTTCTGGTTCTGCTGCGGTTGTTTCTGGTCGTCCGGTTTCTTCTGGTCCGGCTTCTTTTCATCCTGTTTTTTCCGCAGGTCCTCGAGGTCCTTGCGCAATTTCGGCCAGTCGGCGGCATTCGGGTCGATTTGCTCGCCTCGGTCGACGGCGACGAGCGCATCGCGGATGACGCCCTCGCGCACCGGCTGCTGGGCGGCGTTCATGCGCTGGCCGTACGTGATCGTGGTCTGGGCGAACTCGGCGCAGTCCTTCGCGTCGAGCGTGTCCTTGGCCGAAAGCCGGGTCACGGCGGCCGTGAGCGGCGCGGTGAAAGTCTCCTTGGGGTTTTCCTGGCCGCCGGCGCGCGGCGGCGAGCCCAGCGTCGCGAGCAGGCACAGGCTCGCCACCGCCGCCGTGCCGGCGGCGGTCGGCGCGCCCGTTGGGCGACCCTTGAGCCGGCCGAGCGGAAGCGCGCGTTCGCGGGGCCGGACGGGAAACTCCGCCCAGAAGCTGACCAGCAGCAGCGCCAGCCCCGGAGCGAGGAACCACTGAAAGCGCTCGACCAGACGGGCCGTGCTCTTTTCCGAAAACTGGCCCTTCTTGCCGGCGTCCACCGTCTGCCTGAGCAGGGCGGCCAGGTCGACCCAGCTGCTGGCGTCGGCATAGGCGCCGCCGGTGAGTTGGGCGAGTTCCTGGAGGGTCGAGTTTTCGAGACGCGACAGCACCACGGCGCCGCGTTCGTCCTTCACCAGGCTGCCGTCGGGCTCGGGAATGAACGCACCCTGCGCCGTGCCGACACCGAGCCCGATCACGCGGATGCCCTTGGCCTTGAGCGCGTCGATCTGGGGTTTCCAATCCTCGTCGGTCGCCTCGCCGTCGCTGAGCACGATGAGGTAGCGGTCCGCTGCGGAGGTGCCGAACGCCTGGATCGAGGTCTCGAGCATCGACTGGTAGTTGGTGCCGCCCTCGGGCAGGTACTCGGGATTCAACGCCGGCAGGAGCTCGCGCAGGATTTCGTAGTCGGCGCTGAGCGGACTCTGGAGGAAGGCGGTGCCGGAGAAGAGGACGAGGCCGACCCGTTCGCCCCGCAGGTTGTCGAGGAGCGACGAGATGAGCAGCTTGCTGCGTTCGAGGCGCGAGGGCTTCACGTCCTGGGCCAGCATCGACTTTGAAAGGTCCACGGCGATGAGCACCTCGCGCGACTGGTCGAAGACCTGCTCCTCGGTGGCGCCCCACTGGGGCCGGGCCAGCGCGACAATGCAAAGGGCGAGGCCGAACCACAGCCAGAGGCGCGGGCGCGTCTCCGCGGTCGTATGCTTGGCGCCGAGCGAGACGTCAAACGCGCCCGCCCAGGCGCGGGCGATCTTCGGCCACTGCTGCGCGGCGCTGGCGGTGTGGCGGGCCAGCTCCCACGAAAACAGCAGGAGGAGCGGCAGGAGCAGCCAGAGGAAGTAGGGCGAGTGAAAGCTCATGGGTTTGCCACCGGCACGGCCGGACCGCCGGGCGAAGGACTCGCCGCCGCCTTCGCCCGGTCGCCCGGAGGCAATCCGCCGAGGAAGCGGGCGGAGGGGCGCCAGCGCCATTTCGGGAGCCGGGGCGGCAGCACAAGCACCGCGCCGGCAAAGACCAGGATCGCGCCCGGCACGGCGAACCAACCGAACAATTCCGTGGTCAGCAGGAAGGATTTGGCCTGGAAGTCGATCTTCTGGGCCTTGTCGATGGCCGCAAACGCCTTCTCAATGGTGTCCGAATCGGCGGCGCGGTAGAAACGGCCGCCGGTGGCATCGGCCATCTGTTGCAGGGCCTCCTCATCGAGGTCCGAGGGCGCCCGGCGGTAGCCGACCTTGCGGTGATTCTGGTCGAAGACCGGCAGGTTGACCAGCCCGTCGCGGCCGGCGCCGATGGTATAAATCGGCAACCCCCGCGACTTGGCGATGTCGGTGGCTTGCTCGGGCGTCAGCAGGCCGCGGTTGTTGGCGCCGTCGGTCAGCAGCACGATGAAGGCGCCCTTGCGTTTGTTGCCCACCTCGCGGCCGGCCTGGTCCAGGCGCGTGAGCGCGATGCCGAGTCCGTCGCCGATGGCGGTGCCGTCCTCTAGACTCAGGATCATCTGGTCAGTGATCCGCTCGATCTGGCGCGCCAGCCAGTCGTGGTCGAAGGTGAGCGGCGCCAGCGTGTAGGCCCGGCCGGAAAAGATGACGAGGCCGATGCGGTCGCTCGTCCGCTGGTTGATGAACGCCTGGATGACCGGCTTGATGGCCTGCAGGCGGTTGATCGCCTCGCCGCCGCGTTCGTAGTCCTCGGAGAGCATCGAGCCGGAGAGATCGATCGCCAGCATCAGGTCATAGCCCTGCTGCTTGACGTCGCGCTTGTCCTCGATGATCTGCGGCCGGGCCAGCGCGATGACCAGGAGCACGAGGCCGGCCGTGGCCAGCGCCGCCGGCCAGCGCGAAGCGGGGATGAGCGAGGGCTTGTGCCAGGCCGCCGAGAACGGCACCACGAGCACGGGCGCGCCGCGATGGCCGCGCACCCACATCACGAGCGGGATCGCCAGCGTGGCGAGCAGCCAGGTCGGGTTGTGGACGGTGTAGTTGCCGGCAGTCATGAGCGGTTGAAAACTCCAAAGGCCAGACTCCAAATTCCCACGAACGCCCAAATCAAGCCGATGCCAAGAATCATGCGGTTCTTTTTGCGATTGGTTTGGCGGTTGGGCATGGGCATTTGGAGGTTTCCCCGGGGATTAGTGCCGCGTGCTCGCGAACATGCGGGCGTGGAAGAAGCGGACCAGGGCGGTCAGGCGGTCCTCGTCGGTGCCGACGACCAGCCGGCCGAGCTGGTTGGGGAAGATCGCGCGAAAGGCCGCTTCGCGCCGCGCGACCCAGTCGGCGTGGGCGGCCCGCTGGGTCGACGACGCGCCGTTGAGGTTCACCAGCCGCCCGGCGACCGGGTCGTAGGCGGTGAGCACCCGGGTGTTGGGCAGCTCGCGCTCCCACGGGTCGTCGACGCGAAAGCCCATGGTCTGGTACCGGCGGGTCAGCACGCTCCAGCCGTCGGGCTCGGGCCGCGGGGCAAAGTCCCCCAGCCAGATCAGGATGCTGTGGCGGGGGGCGGCGCGGGCGAGCAGGCGCCACGGAATGACGTCCCCGCCGGCCGCCGCGGCGTCAAGCGCGGGCGGGGGCCGGCTGAGCAGGCTGGCGGCGGCGTGCATGATCTGGCCGCGGCCGCGGACCGGTTCCTTCAACGTGTAGCCCCCGGGCGCGGCGTGCAGAAAGCCCACCCGGTCGCGATTGACGGCGCCGAGCATCATCACGAGGCCGGCCAGCTCGAGCAGCGCCTCGCGCTTCGACTTCTCGCCGGAGCCAAACTGCAGGCTGACGGAATCCTCCAGCACCAGCAGGAGGGTGACCTCGCGTTCCTCGATGAATTTCTTCCGGTAGGGCTCGCCGAGGCGGGCGGTGACGTTCCAGTCGATGTCGCGGATATCGTCGCCGAAATTATACTTCACCACCTGGTCGAACTCCATGCCGCGGCCGCGAAAGGCTGACCGGTATTCGCCGCTGAGGACGTTCTCCACCGCATGGCGCACGCGCCACTCGAGCTGGCGCAGCAGCGCGAGCTGGGAGGTGACGAGGGCGGTGTGCTCTTGGACGGGGGTGGGCAAGGGGCGGGTGGCAATTGGTAGGGCGAATCCTCCGGATGAGCCACGGCTCGTCGGGGACGACTCGCCCTGCCTGGGCGTTTCAGGTGGTCGACGGCACGGCGGTGCGTTCGAGGGCCTGGGTGAGTATCTTGTCGGCGGTCAGCCCGTCGGCTTCGGCCTCGTAGGTCAGTCCCACGCGATGGCGCAGCGCGTCGTGGAAGATCGCCTGGACGAGGGCTGGCGAGAGGTAGTCGCTCCCGCGCAGCCAAGCCAGCGCGCGGCCGGCTTGGAACAGGGCGAGCGAGGCGCGCGGCGAGGCGCCGTAGTTGAGGAGGCGTTTCGGCGCACCGGAGACGGCCTCGGCGGCGGCGGCGAGGTCGCGCGTTCCCCGGACGAGCGCGAGGATGTAGGCCTGGACGCCGGGCGAAACGTGAATGGCGTCCACCATCGTGCGGAGTCCCAGGAGTTCCTCCCCGCTCGAAACGGCGGTGAGCTGGGGAGCGGTGGTGACCTGGCCCCACATGTCCACCATCTGCGCCTCTTCGCTCGCGGACGGATAGTCGACGAGGAGTTTGAAAAGAAAGCGGTCGGTCTGCGCCTCGGGAAGCTGGTAGGTACCCTCCTGCTCGATCGGGTTCTGGGTGGCCATCACGAAGAACGGTTTCGGGAGCTGGTGGGAGGTTCCGCCGATCGTCACCTGACGTTCCTGCATCGCCTCGAGGAGGGCGGATTGCACCTTGGCCGGCGCCCGGTTGATTTCGTCAGCCAGCACCAGGTTGGCGAAAATGGGCCCGCGGTGAGTATGGAAGGAGCCGTCCTTGGGCGAGTAGATCATGGTGCCGACCACATCGCTCGGCAGCAGGTCGGGGGTGAACTGGATGCGCTCGAACTGGACGCCGAGCGCGGTGCCGAGCGACTTGATCAGAAGTGTCTTGGCGAGACCGGGCATGCCCTCGAGGAGGACATGGCCGCTCGCGAGGAGGGCCACCAGCATTCGCTCGACCACGGCGTCCTGCCCGATGACGGCCTTGCCGATTTCAGTTCGTAATTTTTGGGACCAAGCTGAGCCGGTAATCATGTTTGCAAGTGATAAGTAATGGGGAACCAGTGACAAGTGAAGAGCTGGCTGCCGTTGGGACTTTGAATCCGGCCCGGAGTTCACAGGGAAGCCCCGAAAAGGCACGAAAACACATAAAAAGGAGCGACAGGCAAGGCTGGCCCGCTTCGGGCGGATTTTCGTGTCATTTTGGGCCGCTTTGTGGCTAAACCTGCACGTGGCCGATTTTCCGGATATCGTGGAAGCGCCGCTGCGGGCGCGATTTGTCTCCCTGGGGGTGCAGCCGGGGGATGTGGACGAGCGTTTCGTGCGCGGCGCGGGGGCCGGGGGCCAGAAGATCAAGATTTTCAAGTCAATTCCCACTGTTTCGTTGCCGACGACTGAACTCCACCGATGAACAAGGCAATTGAAGCCAGATTAGCGGCTCTCGGAGTGAAGATCTCCGACGTGGATGAACGATTCATCCTTGGGTCCGGTCACGGCGGGCAAAAGCTGCAGAAGACGAGCTCCTGTGTATGGCTGCGTCATCGTCCCACCGGCGTCGAGACAAGGTGCCAGCGGGAGCGCTCGCAGTCGGCCAACCGAGAATTGGCCTGGATGGAGCTGTGCGCGAAGCTGGAAGAGCGGCAACGCGCGGAGTTGGCCCAGCGCAAGGATGAGCGGGAGCAAGCTCGCCGGAGGAATCGGCCGAAATCCCGCGGCCAGAAGATCCGCATGATTCAATCCAAGAAGCATCGTGCGGGCATCAAGGCGCAAAGAGGCCGGCCGGACAGGGACTGACAATTATTCGTCGTCCGCGACGAGGTGCTGGCAGGTTTGCTTCCTTGCCATTGGAGTGCGCAAGCGAACAGCCGCGGTCTTCTCCCATGGCCGTCATGGCGGGTGAAATCCCTTGTTTCAAAAACGCCTCCCGTGTCGGGATAAACATCCTACCTCTCGTCGAGGCTCGCTGAGACGTCGTCGCAGAATGGGTGGTCATAGAAACGCGCCATGTCGGCGCAGATCAATATGCGCTCGCCGGCGACCGCCGCCATGTTAGCCGGCCGCGGATCGACGCTTCGACCGTATCCGCGCGACCGATCGCGAAGCGGCGGCGGATTTTCCCGACGACGGCGACGACGTCGGCAGGTCTCGCAAGTGCGGACGGCTGATTCGCTTTTGCGGAAAGTTCCGCTCGGCTACGTCTTCTTGAACATGGCGTCGAGGAGCGTGCGCAGCGCGGGGGTGGGCTTCCCGCGCTGCCAGACGACGAGGATTTTCCACGTCACGCCTTCGTCGGCGAGCGGCAGCATCACGACACCCGTGACGGAATTGTTGCGCACGAAAGCGGGGAGGATCGCGACCGCGTTCTCGTTGGCGACGGTCTCGAACGTCTCGGCGAGGCTGTGGGTCGGGCCGACAAAGCGCGGCCGGAATTTTCCGTGCTTCCAACAATAGGCGGTGGTGCGCCGGTTCACGCCTGGCACCTCGTGTTCGTCGCTCTTCACGAAGACTTCGTCTTTTAACTGGGCCAGCCGGACTCTACCCAACTTTCGAAGCCGGTGCTGTTCGGGCAACGCGATCACGCTGGAGATCGACACCAGCACCCGCGTGTAGAACTCGCGCGCGAGCACTTCCGCAGATTCGTCCGTCAAGCCGACATCGATCTCGCCGGCGCGCAACGCGGCGATTTGTTCGCCGGGCGAAAGGTCGAGCAGCTTGAGCACGAGATCCGGGTGCGCGGCGCGGACGTGCTTGAGCGCCGTATCGAGATATTCCTTCGCCGCCGAGGCCATGTAGCCGATGCGGATGACGTTTTTCTCGCCGCGGACGATCCGCCGCACGTCCGTCACCGCGCGGTCGTAGTCGGCGAGCACCGTTCCCATCGCCGCCTGTAGCGCAATTCCGGCGGGAGTGAGCGTCACGCCATTCGAGGTGCGCTCGAGGAGCGAGCCGCCCATTTCGTGCTCGAGCGCCTGCATCTGCCGCGACAGCGCAGACTGCGAGAGGCGCAAGCGCTCGGCCGCGCGGTTGATGCTGCCTTCCTCGCTGACGATGAGAAATGCCCGGATCTGGGGGAGCATCCACCGACGGTATGCAAAGCCCGCATAGCTGCAATGCCGAAGCGGCGCTACCGGGCAGCGTCGCGCCGCGGTATGCTGGGGACCTGATGAAAACAACCACGCCCGATACCCTGATCTCTCCCGCCGACTTGCTCGAGCGGCTCGACTGGCGCTACGCCGTCAAACAATTCGACCCCACTCGCCGCATCGACGAGTCCACCTGGAGCGCGCTCGAAGAATCGCTCCGCCTCTCGCCGTCGAGCGGTGGACTGCAGCCCTGGAAATTCGTCGTCGTGGCCGACCCGACCGTGCGCGAGAAACTCGTGTCGGCGGCGTTTGGCCAGACGCAGGTGCGCGACGCGTCGCACCTCGTCGTCTTCACGGCGAAGAAAGATTTCGGTGCCGCCGACGTTGATGCGCACATTCGGAATGTCGCCGCCGTTAAAGGCGTCCCCGTCGAATCGCTCGCCGGCCTGCGCGGCATGCTGATGGGCGGCATCGTCGGTGCGAAAGATTCCGCCGGCCGCGAAGCCTGGGCTGCGCGCCAAACTTATCTCGCGCTCGGCGTGCTCATCGCGTCGGCCGCATTGCTCGGTGTCGACGCCGCGCCGATGGAGGGCTTTGTGCCCGACCAGTTCGACACGATTCTCGGCCTCAAAGAGCTGGGCCTGACCGCGACTGTGGTCTGTGCGCTCGGCTATCGCTCCGAGACCGATCCCTACGCCTTGGCGCCGAAGGTCCGCTTCGGTTACGACCAAGTATTTCTCCACGTCTGAAACTCAACCCAACAATCCATCAACACACCACGATCATGAAAAAAACATCCACCGTCTCCCGTTATCTCCTCGGTTTCATCTTTTCTGTCTTCGGGCTGAACGGATTTCTACACTTCATTCCCACGCCACCGCCGCAGGGCCTTGGCGCTCAATTCATGGGCGCACTCTACATGTCGGGCGAACTCTACGTTATCATGGCACTCCAGCTGATGGCCGGCGTGCTGTTGCTCACGAACCGCTTCGTCCCGCTCGCGCTGGCGATCATCGCCCCTGTCGTCGTCAACATCCTGCTCTTCCATGTGTTTATGGATCGCAGCGGACCGCCGGTCGCTTTGGTGGTGACGGCGCTGTGGACGGTTTCGTTTGTCGCGGCTCGCTCCGCGTTCGCCGGAATCTTCGTGGCGCAACTTGCTCCACGTCGCCAGGCCGCTGCCGGTCTTTCCGAACTCAACCTCTCCGCGGGCGCCGCCAAACAGTCATGAACTACTCCATCATCGGTTCGGGAAAAATCGGGCCGGCTCTCGCGTGGCATTTCGCTCGCAACGAAATCCCGGTCGCGATCGCCAACACCCGTGGTCCGCAGTCGCTCGCGGCGCTCGCAAAGGAACTCGGCAACACCGTCCTTCCTCAGACTTTGCAAGACGCGCTCCAAGCCGACTGCATCATCCTGGCGGTGCCATTCGGTTCGCTGCACTCGGTTGCGAGCGCGCGGCCCGACTGGAAAGGGAAACTTGTGATCGACACGACGAATGCCTTTGGCGTTCCACTCGAGGTGCTCGGCGATTCTCCTTCGTCCTCGTTGGTGGCGCGCACCTTTCCGGGTGCGAGGGTGGCTAAAGCTTTCAATCACCTCCCGGCGGCACTACTCGCGAGTGACCCGGCTGCCCACGGCGGACGGCGCGTCGTGTTTGTGTCGAGCGATGACGCGACTGCCAGTGAGGCCGTCGCGGCGTTGGCCGGGCAACTCGGCTTCGCCCCGATCGAACTCGGAAAATTCGCCGATGGCGGCGCACTGCTGAACGTCCGCGGCGCCACGCTTGGAAGCCTGTTGCTGCAAAATCTGGTGCGGGTCGGCGAGGTGGCCGCCTAGCGCCTGATCGCTGCGTGGCCAGCCGCGGCGATCAATTCGGAATGTCGGGCTCGACGAGGGCGGCGATTCACCCCAGCCTCCACGTTGCGCACGGCGAGCGTGACCCCGCTCCAATTTGGGCCAGTGAGCGGGCTGTCTCGATGCCGATGCCCCGATGAGGCCCCAGTAATGATCCCACGTTTGCCGGAAAGATCGATATCTTGACCTGCCGATCTGAACCATGCCGACGGCGGATTCACAGAAAGCGAGCGTTTCAGAATGGAGGGATTTGGAAACGCCCACCGCGAAGTCCACGAAGACCGATGCCTGAGGCCGCGGGAGCTGCGTTAATCAACAAGACCTCATCCACCGTGTGGCTGCGGCACGGGCCGACCGGGGTGGAGGTCCGTTGCCAGCGGGAACGCTCCCAAACGGTCAACCGGCAGCTTGCCTGGCTGGAGCTGGCGGAAAAGCTGGAGTGGCGGCGCCGCGAGGCGGCCCGCCAGGCGCAGGCGGAACGGGAGCTCGTGCGCCGGCAGAAGCGCCAGAAAAGCCGGGGCCAGAAGGTGCGGATGATCGAGGCGAAGAAACACGGGGCCCGTCGACGGGCGCAGCGCGGCGACCCGGGTGGCTGGTGAGGATCACGTCCCGCTCGTGGATTGCGGGAGCGGTGGCGGCTCGACCGGGACCGACGCCGCGGACTTGAGCGTGGCACGCAGGGTTACCGTGGCGCGAATCAAGTAGTAGAGCGCGAGGGCATGGAATGCCACCGGCATCCAGTCCCCTCCGAACAGGTAGATGCCGGCGTCGCAGGCATAAAAGACAATGCCCACGATGAAGGCCCAGACATGGCCGCGGAGGGCGAACCAGCCCATGGCAAAGAAGAACCCGAGCGCCACCGCATCGATGCCGAATGCAATCGGCTTGATGGTCTGGAAGATCGCGTCGGCCAGCAGGGTGAAGCCCAGACCGATCACGAAACTCGTGTCACTGCCCGAATGGATCAGGATCGTGTTGATCAGCGAAAGTCCGGCGATCCACCAGAACCACCGGGCGCCGCTGACGATCTTGGAGTCGGATTTTGCCAGGGCGGCGCGCTCTTCCGAACTGAGCGCTCCGTTTTGGGTGAAGGCGTTTTCAGCCATGGGGTGCGTGGGGCTGGGGGGATTGAGCCGCGCGGGATTTGAGCAGATTTTCGCGGCAGGGCGAGCGACAACCGGCCGGGCGCCACCCGAACTGTGGCATATTTCCCCGAGGGAACCACCGCCCCCGCCGCCGCCCGGAATTGTGGTCGCCCGGCGCTGGTAGTTTAATAAACTACAAGTGCGCTTGGCGCGGCCGTTCAGGAGTGGCGGCCGATGTAATCTAACAGACTACTAGTGCGCGAGGGGCGGATGGGCTAGAGCAGGTTAAGAATTTTTGTAGCCGGGGCCACCGACCCTGGTGCTTGGTGCTCCCGACTTGGAAACGGCGAACCGGGGTCAGCGACCCCGGCAACACTTTTGCGCAATATGCTCTAGAGCGCGACGATCGGGTCGCCGAGGTGGAGCGTGCCGGCCTTGGTCTCGTGGATGAGGTTGATCCCGAAATTGACGTCCGTCGGGTCGGCCGGGTCGCGGCGAAACGTGGCGAGGGTCCGGAGCGGCTCCTTGCCGCGTTCGCCGGTGAACTGGTCGGTGGTCGTCACGACACAGCGGGCGCAGGGGCCGGAATTGCGGAAAGTCACGCCGGCGATCCGAAAACGCGTCCAGGCATCCTCGGCGAAGGCGTCGCCGCCGCTGACGACGATGTTCGGCCGGAACCGGTTCATTGGCACCGGGTCCCCGCCGGCCCCGTGAATGCGGTCGTTGAGGTGGGCCAGCGAGGCCTCGCCAATGATGAGGAAGGGGTAGGCGTCGGCGAAGGTGACCACGTCGCCCGGTTGCGCCTTGCTGGGCTTCACCGGCCGGTGAAATCGCGCGCCCATGTGGACGAGCCGCAGCGGCTGGCCGAGCATCCGGGTCAGCCACTCCGCGGCTTCGTCGCCGCAATCGTCGGCGTCGACGCTGTCGCGCCAGATCGTGACGCGCCGGCTTCCGGTGTTGGCGCCGAGGGGCACGGTGATTTCGCCGTGGTTTGGCGAGGCCAGCGTCAGGCGGTCGGCGGTCAGGCCGGTTTCGACGAGCGCCAGGCGGGGCATCTGGCGCTGGGTCAGGAACTGCCCCTCGGGCGTCACCACGAGGAAGCGCCGGTCGCCGGCGAGGCCGTGGGCGTCGACCGCGGCCGTGTCGAGGGGGAGACCCCGGCATGATTTCACCGGGTAGATAAAGAGGCCGGACACCTTCACCATGAGGACAGGATTGGGATTGCCGGGAAAAAGTCACGAATGGACGCGGGGCGGCAATCGCCAGGCGGGGCGCGGCCGGCCCCGGGGTTTTTGCCCGCGAAACACGCAAAACGACGCGAAAGGAACCCCGGGGGATTTTGAATCACGGAGGGCGTGAAGAGCCAGCGATGGAAGGCGGGCGGCTTGTGGCGGGGCGGGGGCGCCTGCCAAGCGCATGCCGAATGGGCTGACTCCGCCGCCTGTAATCCGATTGTAAAGGCGCCGCGCGACCGTAATCTTCCGGCCGAACCCACGTCTACCACGCCATGAACACAATCACTACCCTTCGAGGCGCCCGTTTCCTGTTGGTGGCCGGCGCCTTTTCCGCGGTGACTGCGCTATATGCGAACGAGGCAAAATCCGAGGTCGGTCGCCGCGAGGAGCGGCAGCAGGACCGGATTGCGAATGGTATCGAGAGCGGCCAGCTCACACCGGCCGAGGTGGCCCGCCTCGAGAAACGCGAGGCCGAGTTGCGCGACCAAATCAAGAACGACCGCGGCGCCAATGGCGGGCACCTGACGCCGGCCGAGCGCAAGCAGATCAATGCCGAGCTCGACGCGACCAGCGCAAAAATTTACCGCGCGAAGCACAACGACCGCACCGTGCCGCCGGCCAAGAATTGAGGCCCGGAGGCGCCCGGGCATTTTTGTAGGGCGGGGTCTCCGAACCCCGCCTTTTTCTTGCCCGCGAAACACGCGAATCGACGCGAAAGGAAGCCGGACGATTTTGAGCCTCCGATGACACGGATAAACCTTTGACGATTTGTTGTAGGGCGGGGTCTCCGAACCCCGCCTTGTTTTTCCCGCGAAACACGCGAAACAACGCGAAATAATCGCAAGACGTCCCGATCCACGGATGGCACGGGCGGTGAAAGGCGGTTTGTTGTCGGGCGGGGTCGGCCGCCGAGGCTAATGCACTCGTCGCCGCCTTCGCCGAGGCTACGGCGCGCCAAGCCGACTTCGCCATCGTTCAAGTGGGGCCACGCGTTTGTGGCGGGGTTCGGAGACCCCGCCCTACAATTGCTCGCCTGGGTCTACCTCAACTCGCGGGCTTGCGCGCGTAGGTCGCCAGGTAGAACGGCGCGCCGGTCGCGGTGCCGAACGTTTCCGGCCGGACGCCGCCGAGCCCGTAGCAGATCATCAGGCGTCCGCCAACGAACTGGAAGATGCACGGGATAGTCTTCCCCGCGTTCGGCCCGGTCACGCCCGTGAGGGTCAAGCCGGCCGGCCCGACCTCGTAGGTCCCGTGATCGGCAGCGACGCCGCCGAAGCGGACGACGTACCTTCCCTCAACCAGCTCGACCTCCATGTTGTCGAGCAGCATTTGCGGCGTCGGCTCGCCGCTTTACTCGGCGTGGACCGGCTGCCAGCGGCCTTCGAAGGGGTGCATGGAGCTTTTTTGGCCGCGAAACACGCGAAAAGACACAAAAAAATAACCCCGAGCCTTACGGGTCGATGTTCGCGGGGCGCCTGCGCTCAAGCGCTCGGGCCTCGGCCAAAAGATCCGGTTCGTCGTTCTCCTTCTTCACGACCGTGGCGATACCGGATCTTGTATCCACCGACAAATAATAGGCGAACCCGCGCGACGGATTTTCATCAACATGTCCGAAAATCCGAATGAGCAGCTGCTCCGAACTTTCCCAGCGCAATGCCTCATAATAGCAATGGCCGGTGAGCTCGGACTCCTTGGCAATCTTGCTCACGTCTTTAACCATCAACTGAACGGCTTTCGAGACCGGTGAAACCTCGACCAAATAGATTTCGGATTCGCTGCTTCCCGACCAGTCGGTAATCGCAAGGCGACGACTATCGTCGCTCCAGAGGACCTCGCAAGAGCGCCCGGAAGCAAAGATGACAGCGGACGGTGACGCGGGAAAACGGCTCAAGAGAAGGCTGTGCAGGAATTCGCCACGATTTCCTGCCGCGTTACTTTCACAACGAATGGTCCAACGCAGGTCGGCCGACATACACGGGTGATCGCCAGGGAACTTCACCCCGGCGCAATAGCCCGGCACCGAGGCGGCCAAGAAGAGAATTAGAGCAGAACAGCAGGGACCCATTTTCTGCAATACGGTCAGCACGAATCGGCCCTCACGCCCGCTTGACCACGTCGCGCGGGACGATTTCGACGGACGCGGGTTCGGGCAGTTCCTTCGCGCCCTTGGCGCCGAGCTCGGCCAGCTTGCGTGCGCCGGGCAGCAGCGAACTCTCGTAGGAGCCGATGGCCTTGTTATAGTGCCCGACGGTTGATTTTAGGCCGGCGCCGACATTCTCGATGTGTTCTGCAAATGTGGCGACGCGGTCGTGGAGGTCGCGGCCGAGGTCGGCAATGACCTTGGCGTTGCGGGACACATCCTCCTGCCGCCAGCCGTACGCGGCGGCCTTGAGCAGCGCGATGAGGGTGGCGGGCGTGGCGAGCAGGACCTTGCGGGCGATCGCGCGGTCGATGAGCGTCGGGTCGGCCTGGAGCGCGCCGGAAAGGAACTGGTCGCCGGGCAGGAAAAGGATGACGAACTCGGGGGACGGCTGGAATTGCTCCCAGTAATTCTTCGAGCCGAGCGCGTCGATGTGGGTGCGCACCTTGGCGGCGTGCTCCGCCAGCTTGGCCGTGCGAACGGCGTCGTCGGACGCGTTGGCCGCCTCCCGGTACGCGTCGTTGGGCGCCTTGGCATCGACGACAATCTGCTGTCCGCCCGGCAGCCGGACGACCAGGTCGGCGCGCAGCGCGCCGCTGCTTTCCTGCTCCACAAAGTCACAATACGACACCATGCCCGCCATCTCGACGACGCGGCGGAGCTGGAGTTCGCCCCAGGTACCGGCGGTGGTGGTGGAGCGCAGCGCGACGGAGAGCTTGGCGGCCTCGGCCTGGAGCTGGGTCTGGGCGGTGCCGAGCGACTTGAGCTGTTCGGACAGGGCGCCGTAGGCCGACGCGCGCGACTTCTCGATCTCGCCGATCTTGGCGTCGACCTTTTCCAGCGACTCGCGGATCGGTTTCACCATCGAGTCGATCGCCTGCTGGCGCTTGCCGAGTTCGTCGGCGGACTGCTGGTGGAGCTTGCCGAAGCTCTCCCGCGCCAGCTCGAGGAACGACTGGTTGTTGGAGCGAAGGGCATCGGCGGACAGCGCCTTGAAGGAATCGAGCAGGCGGGCGTTGTTGTCGGTGAGCGCCGAGATCTTTTCCGCGGCGGACGCGCGCTCGGCGGCGAGGGTGTTCTCGATCTGCGATTTGAGGCTTTCGATTTCAGAAAGGCGCTGGCGGGTGGTATCGAGGTCGGCGGCCAGCAGCCGCGCGCGTTCGGCCAGGGCGGCGGAGCGGGACCGGGCGATGAACCAGCCCAGGGTGCCACCGCCGGCGAAGCAGAGGAGCGCGATGAGGACATCCATCCCGGCAGTGAAGCGCCGGGTGGTCGGGCGGGCAAGCCCGCAACCGGGGGCGGAGCGGGCAGCCAATTTGGTGGAACGCGGCCTCCGGACGCGTTTTGAGCGCGTCCGGAGGCCGCGCTCCACCCCAGATCAACGTTCCGCCTTACGGAAACGGATTCCCGGAGCTAGTGGGTTCCTTGCCGGGGAGGTAGACCGTGAAAAGCGTGCCTTCGCCGAGCTTGGTCTTCACCTGGACGAGGCCGTGGTGGTGGCGGACGATGCGGGTGACGATCGCCAGGCCGAGGCCGGTGCCGGTCTGGATCTTGGTCGTGAAGTACGGCTCGAAAATGCGCGACAGGACGTCGTGCGGGATGCCCGGTCCCTGATCGAGCACGGAAAGCGCGATCATCGGCGGGATGTTCGCAAACGACTCGGGCCCGATGAACCGCTCGGTCGGCGTTTCCTTGAAGGTGTCGAGGGGCAGCGGGATGTCGTAGCGTTCCGCGGTGATCCAGACGGTCTGCGCCTTTTCGGAGCTCTGGAAGGCGTTGGCGGTGAGGTTGAGCAGGATCTGGATGAGCTCGGTGCCGCCGATCTGCCCGGCGGTGTCACGGTCGAGATGCTTCACGGCCAGCTTGCCGCCGCGGAGGCTCGGATGGTTGCGCATCAGCGTCTGCACGTCGTCGAGCACCTGGTTGACGGACACCTCGGGCGCGTGCGTGCTGCGCTTGTTGACGAAGCGAAGGTAGCGGCGGGTGATGGCCGAGCAGGTGTTGACCTGCTTGGCGAGAAGGTCGACGTCGTCGCGGATGGCCTGGAGGTCGGCGCCCTGGAGCGTGCCGACGCCGGCGAGCCGGTTGCCGAGCAGCTCGACGTAGCCGGTGATGACCGTGAGCGGATTGTTGATGTCGTGCAGTGCGCCCGCGTAGATCTCAGTGGTGGTGCGCGCCATTTCCTCCTTGAGGGCGGTGTCGTTGAGCTGCTCGGTGAGGTGCTGGAGCCGCTCCGACGTGGAGGAAACCGTCTCGGAGATGCGGCGCAGGTGGAGGGCGCGAGCGACGGCCTCGCGGATGGTCGAGAGGTCGAAGGGCTTGCTCAGGTAATCGCAGGCGCCGAGCCGCAGGGCCTGGCGGGCGGTCTCGATGGTCTCGTAGGCCGTCAGCATGATGACCTCGATGTGCGGGTCGATGGCCTTGAGGCCGCGCAGGACATCGATGCCGGTTTTGCCGGCCATGCGGATGTCAAGGATGGCCAGCTGGATCGGATGGCTCTTTGCGAAATCGAGGGCCTTCTCGCCGTTTTCGACGGCCTGGACGTTGAATTCCTGCTTGAAGACAAGGCGCAAGGAATGGCGCGGGCCCTCCTCGTCATCGACGATCAGGAGGGTGGGCAGCAGGGCGGTGGGGGGCGGCGCGATAGCGGTGGACATGATACGGTCGGGGCGACGTTTTGCGAGCGGATCCTAGAAACGCACACCCAACGAAAGCGAAAAGGCATTGAGGGAATTCTTGTACGAGCCGTCGGCGGTGGCGCCGATGAGCGAGGGCGGGCTGCCGCTCACGTGGCGGTTGCCGCCGTCGCCGTAGTGCCAGGCCAGGTCGGCGGAGAAGCGGTCGGACTTGTAGCCGACGCCCAGCGAGTAGAACGAGCGGTTGCTGTCGGGCACCGCCGGCGTGTACGTGGAATCGGGCGTCGAGTTCTGGGTGAAGCAATAGCCCGCGCTCGCGTGCCAGCCGCCGTTGAAGTAGCGGGTGGCGCCGAACTCGTAGAAGTAGCCCGACTGCCAATTGAACGCCAGCGGGGTCGGGCCCGAGGCCTTGTTGACCGTGACCGTGTCGAGCCGGCCCCAGTTGGTCCAGTCGAGGTTGACCTCGAAATTCCACTCCGGCACCGGCCGGAAGGACCAGCCGACGAGCAGCACCTCGGGAAACTCGAACGTCGCATCGGCCGGTTCGCCGGTCACGAGCGGGATCGTGTCGGACACGCCCTTGAACTTGATCGTCGTGTGGTGCGTGTAGCTCAGGCCGAAACTGTTCTTGTCGGACGCCTTCCAGAGGAGGCCGAGATCGAAGCCCAGCGACTCGCCGCTGCCGCTGAAGCGGAAGAGGTCGTTCGGGCCGAAGACGCCGATCGCGCGGCGCAGGTCGGTCGTGGCGCGGTTGTACGTCAGGCCGGCTCCGACCGAGAAATCCGGATTGAACTGCCAGGCGGCGGAAAAATTGTAGGTGATGAACTTCTGGACATTGCGCAGCGCCAGGGTGCGCAGCGGCGAGCTGTCCGGCCAGTCGGTCGAGAGTCCGAATGGCACGTACACGCCGAGGCCGTACGCCACCGGGGCGCCGGCCATCTTCCAGGTGGCGTAGATCGACGGGATCGTCTGGTAGTCGTTCTTCATCGACGCGGAGCCGCCCGCACCCGAGTAGTCCGAGGAAACGGCGACCTCGTAGATGTTGGTGGCCAGTTGCGCGCCCTCGAGCTGGGTCAGTCCGGCCGGGTTGTAGTAGATTGCGCTGGGATTGTCGGCGGTGGCGACGAAGGCATTGCCGCGCCCCGTGGCAAAGGCGTCCTTGAAGCCGACCTGCGTGCCGGAGGCGCGGGCGGCGGGGGCGAGGCAGGCAAACAACGCGGCGAGCAGCGCGGGAAATGCGCGGCGGGCGAAGGGGAAGGGCGGGGGGGTGACCGGGATCATGCTAGCGTGGGAGGGGGAGGCGGATGGTAAGGTCGGATTCGGCGGGCGTGGCGCGCGAGTGCACCTCGAGACTGCCGTGGTGCGCCTCGATGACGCGCCGTGCGATCGTCAGGCCGAGCCCGACGCCCGTGTTGCGCGTCGTGTAAAAGGGCTCGGTCGCCCGCGGGATGGACTCGGGCGTGAAGCCGCCGCCGCTGTCCCGCACATCGATCAGCAGCTCGGCCCGGCCGTCGGCGGTCGGCGTGGCGTTGAGCGAGACGGTGACGCGGCGGTTCTCGCCGGCCGACTGCAGCCCGTTGAGGAAGATTTCCTGGAAGGCGTGGGCGAGGCTGGCGCGGTTGCAGCGCAGCATGACGGGCGGCAGCTCGCTCTTGATCTCGAGCGCGGCCGGCCCGCCGGCGTAGGCGCGCGACTTCTCGAAGCTCGCGTGGAGGATCTCGTCGAGCGGTGCCAGCTCGGCGGCCGGCTGGTCCGAGCGGTCGAGCAGGAGCATCTGGTCGGTGAAGCGCTGGATGCGCTGGGTCTCCCGGGAGAGGGCGGTCTTGAGTGAGTCGCGGAAATCCGGGTCGCCGATCTCGGTGTCGAAGAGCTGCTCGTGGGTCGTGAGCGGGACAAGGGAGTTGCGGATCTCGTGCGCGAAGCGGCGCGCGATGAGGGAAATGAGCTTGAGGTTCGACGACTCGATCTCGGCCCGCTGGGCGGCGCGGATCCGCGTGAAGTCCTCGAGCAGCAGCATGGCCGTCTGCGGCAGCCGCTCGGGCGTGGCGCGCAGCGGGATGAACGTGGCGCGGAAGACCGGGCCGCCGGGGGTGGCGGACTCATGGAACATCGGCTCCACGCTGACGCCGAGGTCGATGACCTCGCGCAGTTTGGCGGCGACGGGTCCCGGCAGGTCGGAGAGGTCGGCGGTCGCGGCCGTCGCCCCGCGCAGGAAGCGCACGAGCGCCTTGTTCGTGTAGAGCACCTGGCCGCCGGCGCCGGCGACCAGCGCCCCCACCGTCAGGCCGTCCAGCACGCTGGCGAAAAGCCGGTGGCTGCCGACGAGCTGGTGGTGCAGCCAGCTGTTCTTCACCGCGAGGCCGAGCTCCTCGAGCAAGTGATAGACCAGCAGCAGCTCCTCGTCGGAAAACTCGCCGCCGGTGATGCGGCCGCCGAGCACGGCGATGCCCAGCGTGCGTTCGCGGTCGTTGACGGGAATCGCGATCCGGCCGCCGAGGACGGTGAACTCATTTGTCACCTGGTCGTCGAAAATCGGCGGCATGCTCCCGGTCGGTGCGCGCAGGATCTGGGGGTTGAGCGTCAGTTGGCGCCCGAGCCCGCTCTTGCGCGAGAGTGCGAAGGAGTCGACGAGATCGGCGGGCAGTCCGACCGCGGCGGCGCAGGGCAGGTTGGTGGCGTCGGCCGGGGGCGCGGCGGGCAGCGAGCCGGTGGCGCCGGGCTCGAGGAAAATCGCAATGCGGGCGACGCCCACGACCTCGCGCAGTTTGAGGATGAAATGCTGGGTGAGCTGGCGGGTGTCGAGGGAGTAGCCGAGCACCTGGGAGAAGTCGCGGAGCACCTCCAGTGCCGACGACAGGGCGGCGGCGCGGTTCGTCAACGCGCCGGCGGCGACCGGCGAGGCGTCCTCCGCCGCCGGGGTGGCGGACGGGCGGCGGCGAGTGGCAAACCGTTCGAGCATGCCGGCGAGCGTGCCGGCCTCGATGGGCTGGAAAAGGACCAGGTCGGCGCCGGCGGTCAGGAGCTTCTGCTGGGCGTCGGTTCCGGTGCCGGTCGCGAGCAGCACCACCAGGGGCAGGGCCGGGGCCAGGCTGCGGGCGCCGGCAACCTCGTTGCAGAAATCGGCATCGACCCGGCGGGGCGCGAACAGGCAGATCTCGAAGGCACCGGCGACCAGGGCTCCCCGGGCTTCACTCACCTTGGTCCGATGGCGGACCATAAAGTCGGCGGCGGAAGAGAGCGCCGTTTGCAGGGTCGGCGCGGGGGATTCGTCGGTAATTAAGAGCAGCCGGGTCACTTCCGTGTTGTTGCAAGAAACAAACCTCTGCGCGAGTGGCTAGGCAAGCGTGAACTCATGTGAACAACCTCCGAAAACTGCAAGGCTCCGGGACTTGCTCGTTGATTTCAGCGTAAAAATGGACACACACTCGCGCGCGGGCTGTATTGTAAAAATGATTGCCGATTCATCGCACGTTCAGGCGGGTCACCTCCGCACGGACTTCATCAATTTCCCCAACCGCGCCGGTCTCAAGCTGGCGGCTTGCCTCGACCATTCCGGGGACCTGCGGGGGCGCCCCTGGGTGGTCATCGCGCCAAAATATGGCGAGACCAAGAAGAACAACCTGCAACTGGCCTATTACCTCGCCGCCAACGGCCTGAACGTCCTCCGGTTCGACCAGACCAACCACCTGGGCGAGAGCGAGGGGCGCATGCAGGACTTCAGCCTGCCGGGGGCGGTGGACGACATCCTCGGCTGCCTGGACTACCTCGGCTCGCAGCTCCAGGTCGGCGAGGCCGTTCTGATTTCCAACAGCCTGTCGGCCCGGTGCGCCTTCCGCGCGGCCGCCCAGGACGCCCGGATCAGCCGGGTCATCAGTGTCGTCGGCGTCGTCAACATGCAGGCGACCCTCCGCGAGGTTTACAAGGAGGACATCTTCGGCACGTACCTCAGCGGCCGGCGCTGGGGGCTGACGGACATTCTCGGCTTCGACATCAACGGCGAGATCTTCCTTGGCACGGCGGTCGAGACCGGCATGCACGATCTCGCCGGGTCGGCGGTGGACATCGCGAAGCTGCGCGTGCCGCTCGTGTATTTCTATGCGATGAACGACACCTGGGTGGACTACCAGGATGTCATGCGGGCGACCGAGAAGCAGCCGCTCTGCCGCCTGATCGCGGTTGAGGGGGCGATGCACGAGGTGCGCGAGAATCCCCGGGCCGCCGAGGAGGTGTTCCGGCAGATCATCTGGGCGTGCCGCCACGACACCGCCTATCCCGGCGACGAGCAGGCCCGGCTGCAAATCCCGGAGATGAAGCTCATCCTCGCGCAAAACCGCCAGGAGCGGGAGCGCATGCGCCGCTCGGAGGCGCCGGCGGAAAGCGAGAACGATTTCTGGTCCGGTTACCTGCAGAAATACAGTGTGCTCGAGAAGTCCGAGGACTACCACCAGTACATCGCGCTGCTCGGCCGCCTCTGTGCGTTCCGGCCGGGCGCCGTGGTGCTCGATGCCGGCTGCGGCAACGGCATGTTCGGCCTGTGGGTGCTGCGAGAGGCGCTCAACCAGCGGCGGGTCGTGACCGCGCGCGACCTGCCGGCGCTCTACGTCGGCGTCGACCTGACCGCGCGCGGCCTGAACGACGCCGTGGGCCACCACGGGGCGACGCTCCGCAAGGGCGGCACCGAGCTCGCGCACCGGGCCCTGCCCGGCGCCGGGTACCTGCGCTTTGATTTCAACGACCTCACCGACGCCGCCGGGGCGCCGCGGCTGCCCTTTGCGGACGGCACGTTTGACGTGGTGTGCTGCAGCCTGGTCCTTTCATACCTGAAGCGCCCGCAGGCGCTGCTGCGCGAAGTCGCGCGCGTGGTGCGACCGGGCGGCGTCCTGGTCGCGTCGAGCATGAAGCCGCATTGCGACATGTCGGTCATCTACCGCGATTTCATGGCGCAGCAGGTCACGACGGACGAGTTGGAGGCCGCGCGGGACCTGCTGCGGGCCGCCAGCAAGATCCGGCTGAAGGAGGAGGTCGGGCACTACGCGTTCTTCTCCGACACCGAGCTGGCTTCGCTGGCGTCGGAGGCGGGCTTCAGCGTGCAGGAAAGCTTTCACTCGCTGGGGAACCAGGCGATCGTGATCAAGGCGCAGAAGTGACCCGGTACCTCATCATTTCGTCGTTCCTGAATTTCCTCGCCGCGGGCATGCTCGCGTTCGCGGTGGTGCTGCGCGGGCGGAAGGACAGCATCAACGTCCGATTTGGCGTCTTCGCCTTTGCGATCGGCAGCTGGTCAGCGGGTTACCTCCTGTGGCAGATCTCGGAGGATGCGGTGCGGGCGCTGTTCTTCAGCCGGCTGCTGATGGTCTTCGCCTATTTCGTGCCGGTGACGTTCCTGCATTTCATCGCCGAGTTGTGCGGTGAGGTCCGGCGCGGGTGGGTGCGGGCGGGCTACGGGGTGTCGTGCGTCTTTGCGGTCCTCAGTTTCACGCCGCTGATGGTCGACCGGATCGAGGCGGTGCGGGGCTTTCCGTTCTGGCCGATGGCGGGCCCGCTCTACTGGCTCTACCTGGTGTTCTTCGCGGCCAACACGCTGTACGCGGGGTGGCTCCTCGTGCGGAGCCTGCGCACGGCGACCGGCAGCCGCGCCACCCAGCTCCGCAACATCCTCATCGCCTCGATCGTCGGCTTTGGCGGCGGCGCCACCAATTTCCCGCTCTGGTACGGCATCCCGGTGCCGCCGCTCGGCACGCCGCTCATCTTCCTCTACCTCGTGATCATGGCGCACGCCGTCTCGCGCTACCAGCTGCCGCTGGTCACGTACGACTTCATGTACGCGGCGGTCTACGTCGGCTTCAGCGTGACCATCGCGGTCTGCTACCTGCTGGTCCTCGCGGTCGCCGCGCCGCTGCTCGATTACCAGCTCACCTCGGAGGGGCTGGCCACCCACTTCACCCTCTGCCTGGTTGTCTGCCTGTTTTTCATCTGGGCGATCCCGCGGCTCAACCGCGCGGCCGACCGCCTGATGGCGCAGACCTACCTGCGGCGCCGCAACACCCAGCAGCAGCAGCTCAAGGAACTGGGGCAGCGGATTGCGACGCTGGGCAGCGAGCAGGAAATCTTCGAGAATTCCGTGCGCGAGATCGCGCGGGCCTTCAACCTTGAGGCCGCCGCCATCTACGCCCGCACCGAGTTCGACCACGACTACCAGTTGCGCGCCATGCACGGCTGGTCGCGCTGCCCGCCGGCGCTGCCCCTCGACTCGGCCCTGACCCGGGTGTTTTCCCACCGCATGGCGCCCCTGCTCTTCGACGGCGCGGAGCTCGAGCTTGGGCCCGCGATGGCCGCCGAGCTCGACCAGTTGCGCGCCAAGCTCACCGCCGAGGCCGTCTTTCCGGTCGCGTGCGACGATTTCCTCTCCGGCCTGCTGCTGCTGGGCGCGCGCGAGAACGGCGTGCGCTACACGGAGGCCGAGCTGAGCCTGCTCGAGTCGACCTGCCTGCAGATCGCGGTGACGCTCCGGGCCCGCCAGCTCGAGCGCCGCGCGAGCCAGACGGAGAAACTCATCTCGCTCGGCACGCTGGCCGCCGGACTGGCTCACGAATTGCGCAACCCGCTCACGTCTGTGCAGACTTTCTCCGCGCTGCTGATGGAGAAGCACCCCGATCCCGAGGCCCTGCACGAGTTCAGCAGCGTCGTCCAGCGCGACGTCAGCCGCATCGCCAGCATCGTCGAGAACGTCTCGGCCTTCGCCGAGAGCAACGTCGTGGCGATGACGTCGGTGCACCTGCCGGACGTGCTCCAGACGGTGGCCGACATCGTGCGGCCCGAGCTGCAGCGCGCCGGGGTGCGGATCGAACTGCCGACCGTCTCGGTGCCGCCGGTGCGCGGCAACAACAGCCAGCTGCTCCAGGTGTTCCTCAACCTGACGCAGAACGCCATCCAGGCGCTCGAGGGACGCCCGGACGGGCGGATCACCTTCGGCCTCGACACCCGCGTGACCGGCGTGCCGCAGCCGCTGCTCTTCGTCACCATCACGGACAACGGCCCCGGCATCGACCCGACCCTGCTGCCGCGCATCTTCGAGCCCTTCATCACCACCAAGGCCACCGGGGCGCGGGTGGGCAAGCACGGCATGGGACTGGGCCTTGCCATCGTGAAGCGGATTGTGCAGCATCACCATGGTGACATCGATGTCACCAGCGCGGTGGGCAGCGGGACCACCTTCCGCGTGCAACTGCCCGTCTTCGCCTGACCATGACCCTGCTTGCTCCCTCGACCGTGCAGATGGACGGACCGGCGGCCCTCCGGGCGCTGGCCCGCGCATTTGCGCACCTCGGCGACTTCAACCGGTTCGTCGCCGGACTGCAGACCGCGCTTGACCGGTCGGCGTTGTTTGGCGGCACGACGCTGGCGATCGACCGCGGGTTGGTGGAGGGCGCCGCGGGCTTCCCGGCGGGCGTGATGAGCCTGCCGCTGGGCGGCGGCGCCCAGCAGTTCGGCACGCTGCAGGCGGCCCCGGGTGGGGAGAACCGGCCGTTCGGTGCCGAGGACCTGCACCTGCTGGCGGGCCTGGCGGACTTTCTCTCGGCCGCGCTGGCCGCATCGGCCCAGCTGCACGCCGCCGGCCAGAGTCGCGAGCTCCTGCGTTTTCTCCTCAATCAGGCCCCGGTGGGCATCGCCGCCTACGGGCCCGACCGGCAGCCGCTGGTGGCGAACGACCTCGCCCGGCGCTGGATCGGCGAGGCGTCCCTGCCGTTCGAGGAATTTGAGAACGGCGCCGCGGGCTTCCACCTGCGGGCGGGCGGCAAACTGATCTACGGCGAGGCGCGCCGGGCCGGCGTCGGCGTGGAAGCGGCGTGGATGATTGTGCTGCACGACCTGACCGTCGACCAGGCCCGCCTGCTCGAGTTGATGCGGCGCGAGACCTACCGGGCGCTGGCCCAACACGGGAAGTTCGGCTTCGCGCTCGTGGAGGGCGCCGACATGCGGCAGGGCGTGCTCCGGCGGCTCCCGGAATTGCGCGCGGCGCTCACGCTCGGCGAAACGACCGGACCGTACGACGCCCACCGCGTCGGGCTCGTCTTCAGCGAGGTCAACGGCCTCGCGCTCCGCGCCCGGCTGCGCAAGCTGCGGCACGTGTTTGCGGGAGTCGAGGGCCTCCGCGTGGGCTATGCCGAGCTCGGCCGCAACGGCACGTCCCCGGAAGCGCTGCTCGAAGCGGCGCTCCACATGGCCGCGCCCTACGACGACGCGGTGCGCCCGTCCGTGCTGGTGCACGACGAGAACCCGGCCGTCACCGACACCCTGGCCCTGCTGCTGGGCCGCGATTTCCGCGTCGTCCAGAGCTCCGCGGCGGCCCGCACGCGGGATTTGCTCGAGCACGGGATGTTCGAGGGCTTCGTCGCCGAGCTCGAGTCGCGCACGGGGCCGGACGGAGCCGAGTTGATGCGCATCGCCCGGGCGCACCTCCCCGGCATCCGGCCGTTTTTCCTGACCGCCCGCCGCGCGCCGCAGGATTGGCGCGGCGAAACCGGCAAGGAGGACACGGTCGTTTTTGAAAAGCCTTTCGACGTTGCCGCCATCACGCAGACCCTGCGCGAGAAGCTGGCGGATTGACGGGTCTCCGCCCGCGCTGGCCGCGGATTGAGCCTGGGGTGGAGCCCGGCCCCCGGAGGGGCTTGGTTGGAAGGCGCAACCCACCCGGCCGGAGGCCGGGTTCCACCATTCGAAATCTCCCTTACGCCTTCACCATTCCGCGGGAGAAGATCTCGCTGATGATGTCCTCGAGCGGCACGTCCTGGATGGTGATGTCGTCGACCGCGCCCTGGTTGAGGATCTGCTGGCAGACCTCGGTCACGTTTTCGCTCGGGACATGGAGCAGGATTTCGCCGTCCTCGCCGACCTTGGCCGCGCCATGGAGCGGCTTCCAGCCGGCGGGAAACGCATTGTTGCGCGGCCGGAACTTGATGATCCGCTGGCGGGCGCCGGCGCCGGCGATGCGGTCGAGATCGCCGTCGTAGATCTTGTGCCCGTGGTCGATGACGATCACGCGCTCGCACAGCTGCGAGATGTCGGCCATGTAGTGGCTCGTCAGGAGGATGGTCGTCTTGTTGCGGCGGTTGTAGTCGCGCAGGAAGTCGCGCACGGCCTTCTGGGAGACCACGTCGAGGCCGATGGTCGGCTCATCGAGGAACAGCACGCGCGGCCGGTGCAGGAGGGCGGCGATCAGCTCCATCTTCATGCGCTCGCCGAGGGACAGCTCGCGCACCTGCACATTGAGCTTGGCCCCGACGCCGAGGAGCTCGACGAGCTCGTCGAGCGTCTGCTGGTACTGCTTCTGGTCGAGGCCGTAGATGGCGCGGAGAAGGTAGAACGACTCGAGGGCCGGCAGGTCCCACCACAACTGGTTCTTCTGGCCGAGCACGAGAGCGAACAGCCGGCGGTAGGCGTTCTCGCGCTTCGACGGGTCAAAGCCGGCGACGCGCGCGCGGCCGCTGGTCGGGTAGATGAGGCCCGAGAGCATCTTGAGCGTCGTCGTCTTGCCGGCCCCGTTGGGCCCGAGGAAGCCGACCAATTCACCCTCGGCGATCGAAAAGGTCACGCCGTCGGCGGCCCGCGTTTCCTCAAAGTCGCGTTTGACCAGGCCCTTCACGCCGCCCCAGAAGCCCGGCTGCTTCTTGTAGGTGCGAAAGACGCGCGTGAGGTTTTCGACTTCGATCATGGGAGGGAGGAAAGGATTCGAGACTGGGAATCGAGAAGCGGGCACTTTGCAAGCGAACGCTCAACGAACTCCAACCGGTTGAACCACGAATGAACACGAAGGGAAACGACGGGCAAGACCTGCCGGGCCCAATGATCACCGAGTGAGACAATGCCGGCGCGACGCGTGTTTTTTTGGCAATCCAAGTTCGTGTTCATTGGGGTCCATTCATGGTTTCCCCCGTCTGGTTTCAAGTCAGACGGGAGCCGCCGGGCCGCCGCCCCGGCGGCGCCAGAGCAGGGAGAGCAGGCTGGCAGCGTAGGCCGCGATGACAAGAAAACCCAGCCGCTGCTGGCCGATCGCCATTCCGAGATACTCGCTGAAACCGCCGAAGGTGGCGCCGATGAGGTTGGCCCCGAACAGCGCCGGGGCGCTGGCTGCCGCGCGAAAGGTCGTCGAGAAGATCAGGCCCGCGAAAAAGACCGGCAGCGGCACGGCGAAGAGCGTCCAGGCGAGCCGCCCGCCGAGGCTCTGGGCGAGAATCGTGTCGCGCGGCATCAGCAGCAGCAGGACCAGCGAGACGAAGAGCGGTCCGAACATCCACGGCTGAAACCGCGGGAGGAAGCGAAGGGCAACCCAGTTGGCCAGCAGCACCATGAGCAGCACGCCGCTGATGACCAGCATCGTCACCAGCCAGGTCGTGCCAAAATAGAGCGAGCAGTCGCCGATGCTCTTGGTCTGGAGCAGCAGGAACCCCCAACCCATGAACAGGAAATGCGCGTCGCCTGAACCAAAGCGGGCGCCGCGGAGCCAGACGACCGCCAGCGCGGAGAGCCCGAGGAGGACGGCGATGACGGTGACGTAGTCGGGCGGCACCCCGCGGCGTTGCAGGTAAAGGAACGGCCAGTCGTCGGTGGCCACATCCGCCGTGATGATGGCGGGAACGTGCAGCGCGGCCCAGGTGCCGATCCGCTCGGGCGCCGGGCGGCCCAAGGCGCCCTTCGGCGAGACAATCCCGACGGCGCCGCCGCCGAGATAGACGAGCGGTTCGCGGCCCGTCGCGTCGCGGGTCATCTGCACGAGCTTGGGCACCAGCCAGGTGGTGCCGCCGGCGTAGAACCACACGACCATGACCCCGCCCTCGCGGACGCACGCATACGCCCGCCGGTAACTTTCGACGGTGTGGATGTAGCCGTCGAGGCGAAGATTGGCGCCGTAGCTGAAGAGAGCCTGGCTGTCCAGGTAACCAAATGCCACCAGGTCGAAACGTTCGGTCGTCTGCTGGAGGTACGCGCGCCCGTCGCCGACGTGCAGGTGCACCCGCGGGTCGTCGTAGGGCGACGACGAGCTGTAGCGCCGGCTGAGGACCGGAATCAGCGGGTCGATCTCGACCGCGTCAACCCGGCCGGCGCCGTGGAGCAGCGCGGTTTCGACATCCATGCCGCCGCCGGCGCCGAGCACGAGCACGCGGGGCGGAGCGGGGATCAGGGCATAGGGCAGGCTGTATTGCTCGTAAGCCGTCCCGATTACCTGGTGCCGCCATCCGCCAGTGGTGTAGCGGCGCAGGTCGACAGTGCCGTGCATCTGATAGAAATCCTGGTTGACCCGCAAATTGTAGATGGGCGGATCCTGCATCGTCCGCAGTCCGGCCGGCGGTTCGGCGGCGGGGCGGTCGGCGATGCGTCCAAACGCCTCGCCGTGGTCGGGCCGCTCGACCTGGAGGAAGGCTTCGCCGAGCGTGATGTAATAGTACGGCGACCAATGGACGTCCGCGCGGCCGGCCAACGACACGGCGACGACGGCGGCGCCGTACAACGGAAGGCCCCACCAGCGGGCCCGACCCGCGGCCAGGGCCAGGGCGATCACGGCCACGGCCGACAGGCCGACGACCGGTGAAAAGGTGAGCAGCGAGAACAGGCCGAAGGCCAGGGTGCCGCCAAGACTGCCCGCCAGATCCCAGGAGTAGGCCCGCAGCGCCGGCAGGCGGCCGAACTGGCGGCCGATCTCCTCGCCAAGCGGTGTGAACGTCGCCGCGTTGCTGCAAAACACGAGAATCAGTCCGAGATAAGGGGTCAGGCCAGCCCGCGTGCCGGCAAACCGGAACTCGCCGGCCCCTCGCGGCAGGAGATCGCCGCTGACCACGAGCAGGAGCAGGATGTTGGCGGCAAACGTCACCGGGAACCAGCGGAACAGGCTCCAGTTTCGTCCGCTGACCAACGCGCCGAGCCCAAGGCCCAGAAACGAGCTCACCAGCATCAGGTTCGCATAGTAGGCCACCAGGTGCACCTCGGAAGGCACCCAGCGGATGAGCATCAGCTCCAGAAAAAGCGCCGTGAACGACAGCAGGAAAAGCCGCGGACCGGCGCCGGGCGCCGCGGCCATGTCCGGCAATCCGCCGGGCCGGGATTCGCCACGGCCGCCGACCCGCCTCCCGTCGGAAGGCGACGGGGGTTTCACGCTCTCGTGGTCGGGCATGGGCAGGAAGAGTCGGCGCGAGGCGGGTCAACCGTGCCCGAGCTTGCGATAATCCAGGATCGTGTGGCTGATTCGTCCCGAGCTGACGCACGCGAGATCGGTGAGAGGCTCGAGCGGCGACACGTCGTGGCCGGTGGTCCACACCAGGCGGTGGGCGCCTTCGGGATCGGCCTTCGTGAACAAGCCGGGGACAAAAAACTGGGCCGGCACGGTGCGTTCCAGGGGCGTGTCCGGGCCGCACGGGAACGGGAAGTTGATGTTGTGGACCGTGAAGCTCCGCGGCGGGGTCCGGGGCAGCAATTCGCCGGCGAGCCGGGCGGCGTGCGCCGCGGAGATCTTGAGCGTCGCCCGGAGCGCGTCGTCCGGTTCGCCCTTGTCCTTGAGATGGTTGTAGACGCCTTCGGAGACGTTTTGCGAGACCGCCAGCGCCGGCAGGCCGTGCAGCGCGCCCTCCCAGGCGCCGGCGACAGTCCCGCTGGCGAGGATGAAGCCGAGGGTGCAGTTGAAGCCGACGTTGAGGCCGCTTACCACGCCGTCGACCGGCCCGGGCAGCAGGTGGGCGATCGCGATGTTGACGCAGTCGGACGGCGTGCCGTCGACGGTCCACGTCGGGCAGCCGAAGCCGCGGTCGACCGCTTGCGAGCGGACCGGGCGGGCGCGGGTCTTGGACGCGCCGGTCCAGCTCTGTTCGCGCACCGGCGCGACAACGTTCAACTCGTGGCCCGCGGACTGCAGGGCGGCGACGAGGGCGTGAAAGAAGATCGAGTCGATGCCATCATCATTGGTAACCAGAAGTTTCATGAAGAAAATCCATCGTGCCGGTCAGAGATCGACCGCCGGCAGCTTTTCCGCGGCGGCCCTGCGCCGCTTGCTCTCGGTGAGGAGCCACACCATGTAGGCGACGATCACGAGGTTCAGCACCAGCGTGGCCAGGTGGACCCAGGTCGGGTGGAGTGCCAGTTCGTAGACTTCGATCGGGACATAAACGCCGCCGCTGAAGGCGGCGAACCACTCGGCCCAGCGCCGGGCGTGCCAAAGGCCGTAGGCCTCGATGAAACGGACGGCGGCATAGAGGGTGGCAAAACCGGCCATCAGCCACAGGCGGGTGTCGGTGACCGCCGACATCGTCCGAATGAAGATCTGCGGATAGTGATTCGCCGGGTCGAGGTGCATGCGCAGGAGCAGTTGCTCGGCAAAAACCTCGGTATCCCTTCCGAGGAAGCTCAGCATCCCATAGCCAAAGATGAGCACGACCGCTCCCTTGAACGCCTCAAAGACGGCGATGGGGCGAAGGGCCTTGTGGGCGATGGAACTCACGGGATGACCAACGTAGGCAACCCGGCGGCGGCGGAAAGAAAAAAGCCTCCCCGGCCCGGCAAAATCGGCGAGGCAAGGGCCCGTAAAAAGAAGCATGAGATGCCACAAAAGGGGCGAGCTCCCACGAAAGACTGGACGAATTGGCCGCAAAGGAGCGCAAAGCGCGCAAAAGGAGGCGAAAGAGGGAATGAGGGGTGAAAGTGACGACGTGGAGGTAGGGTGAGTCCTCCCTGACAAGCCGGTTCGATCGGGGACGAGGCGGGAGTTCAAGTTCCGGCCCACCCGTGCGCTCCCGGCAGGTTTGTGTTGGAACGCGAGCGACCGCGCCCGCGGGGCGGGCGGGAGAATGAGGTCGCTCAATCCGAGTCATCCGTGGTCGCCCGGGCCGTTGGAGATTCGGAGGGAATTGACCACGGCTTGCGCGGAATACCCGGATGAATGGAGGAGTACGTTCTGCTGGAGCGCGCTCGTTCCCGCCAGGATCACAGGGCTTCCGTGTCTCGTGCCTTTCCCTGTCGTTCGTGTGTTTCGCGGGCAAAGGCGGGGTTCGGCCCACTCGGCCGGCTCAGGCCGGTCAACTCTGCCCCGCAACTCGGCCCTGGTTTGCGGCGGCCAGAAAACGGCGGGGTTCGGCGACCCCGCCCCACAGTAAAAAAGCCGCGACTTTCGTCGCGGCTTTGAAGAGGTCGGGGAGCGGGCCCCGGAGAGATTACTGGGCGGCGGGAGCCGCGGCCTCCGCGGGAGCGGCCTGCTCGCCACCACCGGCCTTTTTCTGGGCCTCGAGGTCCTGCATCGCGGCCTTGCGCGACAGGCGCACCTTGCCGGAGCGCTCGTCGATGCCGATGCACTTGACCGTGATGGAATCGCCGACCTTGACGACATCCTCGGTGCGGCGCACCCGGAAGTCGGCCAGCTCGGAGATGTGCACCAGGCCTTCCTTGCCGGGCATGCATTCCACGAACGCGCCGAACTCCTTGGTGCCGGTCACGCGACCGGTGTAGATCTTGCCCATCTCGATCTGGGAACCGCCGCCGCAGAGGGCGTCGATTTCCTGCACGGCGCGGTTCATGGCGTCGGCATTGTTCGAGTAGATGAACACCTTGCCCGAGTCGTCCTCGGCGATGTCGATCTGCGCGCCGGTCGTCTCGGTGATGCGGCGGATGGTCTTGCCACCGGGCCCGATGAGCAGGCCGATCTTTTCGGGATCGATCTGGATCGTCTGGATGCGCGGGGCGTACTTCGACAGGCCGGCGCGGGGCGCGGGCAGCGCGGCGAGCATGGTCTTGAGGATCTCGATGCGGGCGTCGCGCGCCTGGTGGATCGCGACCTTGGCGATTTCGAAGGGCAGGCCGTTGATCTTGAGGTCGAGCTGGAACCCGGTGATGCCGATCGTGGTGCCGGCGAGCTTGAAGTCCATGTCGCCGAAGTGGTCTTCCTCGCCGAGAATGTCGGTGATGGTTGTCCACTTCGTGATGGAGCCGTCGGCGGCGTTCTCGGTCATCAGACCGCAGGAGATGCCGGCGACGGGGGCGACGATTGGCACACCGGCGTCCATGAGGGCCAGGCAGCCGCCGCAGATTGAGGCCATCGAGGTCGAGCCGTTGGAGGCCATGATCTCGGAAACGACGCGGATCGAGTAGGGGAAGACATCCTCCGGCGGCAGCACCGGCACGAGCGAACGCTCGGCGAGGGCGCCGTGGCCGATTTCGCGGCGGCCGGGGCCGGTGAAGCGGCCCGTCTCGCCGACGCTGAACGGCGGGAAGTTGTAATGGAGCATGAAGCTCTTGGACGTGGCGCCGCCGGTGAGGCCGTCCATGTCCTGGGCTTCCTTGGTCGGCCCGAGGGTGGCGATGGCGATGTTCTGGGTGTCGCCGCGCTGGAACATGGCGGAACCGTGGACCCGCGGGAGGACGCCGACCTCGGCGTTGAGCGGGCGGATCGACTTGGCGTCGCGGCCGTCGGCGCGGACGCCTTTCTCGAGGACGGTCTGGCGGTAGGCCTTGTACTGGAGTTCCTCGAACACGACGTTGAGGTCGACATCGGTGAACTTGTCGGCGCCGAGCTCGGTGGTGAGGGCGGCCTTGGCCTCCTCCTTGAGCAGCTTGACGGCCGCATTGCGGGCGGCCTTTTCCTTGCCGAAGATGGCGGTGGCCAGGCGTTCGGCGGGGACGACCCGCTCGATGATGGCGCGGGCCTCGGGGGTGGCGCCGACAAGGGTGAAGGTGGCCTTCGGCTTGCCGCACTGGGCGACGAGATCCTTGATCGCGGCGATGATCGGCTGGATTGACTGGTGGCCGAACTCGAGCGCCTTGATGAACTCGTCTTCCGGCAACTGGTCGGCGGAGCCCTCGATCATCAGCATGTTCTTCTCGGTGCCGACGTAGATGAGGTCGAGGCGCGACTGGAACATCTGTTCGATGGTCGGGTTGGCGACGAACTGGCCGTCGATCAGCGCGACGCGCACGCAGGCGATCGGGCCGTTCCACGGGATGTCGGAGATGGCGAGGGCGGCGCTGGCGCCGTTGACCATCGGGATGTCGGCTTCGTTGAGCTGGTCGGCGCTGAGGAGCTGGCCGATGATCTGGACCTCGTTGAGGAAGCCCTCGGGGAAGAGCGGGCGGCAGGGGCGGTCGCAGAGGCGCGACGTGAGAATTTCCTTCTCGGTCGGGCGGCCCTCGCGCTTGAAATAGCCGCCGGGGAAGCGGCCGGCCGCGGCGTACTTTTCGCGGTAATCGACCGTGAGCGGGAACCAATCCTGCCCCGGCTTCATGGTTTGGGCGACGCAGGCGGTGACCATCAGGTTGGTCTCGCCGACGGTGACGATGACGGCGCCGTTGGCGAGATTGCCGATGGTGCCGGTGGAGAACTGGATCCCGAGGCCCGGGACCGTGACATTGTATTTCTGATTCATGTTTTCTGTCTGGATGCGCGGGCGGCGCCCCGGATGGGGCGGCGAACGCGCGGAGGGTAGGTTGACCGTTCCGGTTCCCCTCTGAATCAGCTCCCGAGAAATTTCGGATTACGGCTCTGGTCTCTGTCGTGCAGGAGCGGCTTAACGCCGCGATGAGAATCGGCTCGGGGCCCAAAG
>Ga0265327_10000306_pt1 | contig 95199 bp, 86 predicted proteins | sample 41621metaG_FD_202089 | JGI IMG/M metagenome (GOLD analysis project Ga0265327, IMG submission 202089) | Rhizosphere microbial communities from Carex aquatilis grown in University of Washington, Seatle, WA, United States - 4-16-21 metaG | ecosystem: Host-associated > Plants > Roots > Rhizosphere...
CAGCAAACTTTTTATCACAGTTGAAATCACTTTAAACTGCTCGTTGGCATTAAAGCAATAAGGAGTATTTGCGGGTATAACGATCCCTTCGCCTAACTTAAGGATGTATTTCTTTTCCTTTATAATTACTTCGGCCGCACCATCAATAATTTGAATATAGTTATCATACGGCGAGCTGCGCTCGGCCAGTTCTTCGCCTAATGCGAATGACGATACCGTAACATTGCCAGTCGTCTTTCTTAAAATGGTTTTGCTGACAACCGTATTGGGTATGTATTCGATGATCTCAACAAGGACATGTGTTTTGGATTTCTCCAATTCGGTAGGCTCTGGCATGTTGTTATATTTCTGATGCGATAACCGGCAGGAGATAGATTTTCATCATATCCGTAATATTCTTTTTAAGGCTTAATGAGTCAGAAGGCTTACTTAGACACGAACTTGCCTGCAGTGTAAAAGAAAGTTTGCAATCATATACAGTTGATGAAGTAGTTAAAATCACTACCGGAATATGCTGAAATTTTACGTTGCTTTTTAATTTTTTCAGGCAGTCAAGGCCGTTCATCAAAGGCATATTAATATCCATAAAAATCAGATCGGGCAGTATGCTCATGCTCCCGAGCTTCATCAGCGCATCTACCCCGTTTACCGCCAGGCCCAGGCAAATCGTATCATCAATGTCCTTTAAGGCTTCTTTAAAGAACTGCTGGTCGTCCTCATCATCTTCGACTAAAAATATTTTTTTTGCTTTTCTCAACGTCTGTGGCAGTTTAAAAAATAACCACCTCTAAAGGTTCAAATTTTTATCGCGGAATTTGTTACATAATTGAATACTTAGGTTACATGATTCACTTATACGGCTTATGCGCAGCACTTACCGCTTGTTAACAGCTATACGCAGCAATATGAAAAGCTTTGTCGCCATTGTTCTTGCGGCTTTTCCCGCCGAAATAAATATCGCCCGTTAATTTCAGCGCCCCTCAGCCCAGCGCGCCGCATTAATCATATAGGTTTCTTAATTGTTTTAAACCTGCACGGCTGCGGGTCTTAACAGTACCAACAGGCATTGCCATTATTTGGGCGGCCTCCTCATGTGTGTAGCCAAGGAAAAAAACCAGTTCGATTATTTTACTATATTTAATTTCAAGCTTTTGGGTGAAGTGAAATAATTCTGCTTGTATAATATTCCAGTTCGGGTCAAACGAAGACGACACCTGTTCACAGTCCGCGTATTCATCCTTTGCTGTCCTCATTGTTTGTGTATGTTGTTTGCTCCGCAGGTAATCAATGCACGTATTGGTTGCAATATTTATCATCCATGTAAACAATGTGCCCCTGCCGGCATCATACAGATCTATTTTGCGCCAGATCTTTACAAAAGTATCCTGCAGCAGATCTTCTGCAACAGGTATTTCTTTAACCAGCCTGCAAATAGCGCCGAATACCGCATCGGTATAACAATCGTATAAAAGCGAAAAAGCCGCTTTGTTTTTTTGCTGCAAAAGAATAACCAGTTCAGAAGGCGTAACAGATAACTGAGCAGTCATTGTTTGGGTATAAGTTCAAATTTCCAATGCTATAATTGCGCCAAGGTTTTAAGAAAGATTCATTTACAGGATAACGCCAGCTTTTGCGTTAATTATGCAATGTTCCGGCATAATTGTGTAAAGCCTGAACTGCCGGCATACCTTACCTGTGTGTAATAAAATACGCTTGTCAAAGTGACGGAAGCCACGGTTCAACCCGCAAAGCATATCACTTTCATACATCGGGTACTGACGGTGTATAAAGATTACGGACCTTTCGCCGGTGGCTGGATTCACGGAGAAAACGATACTCTTCTTTGATGGACAAGAGGTATCGGAATTCCGCCCTCGAATCAAGCAGGCAGTTTCGGTAGGAAAAAGTTCTGGCTTGCATGTAATGGTGCGTGGTTTCCATGTGAAAGATTTAAACGGCAAACGGGTAGCCGTGTGAGGTAATGGGTTGCAGTTTTGTGGGCGCGGTGTTAACGACAGGTTTATCAAGGCTGCGGTAATGCAGTGCTTCGGCTACGTGGCGTAACTGGATCAGGTGCGTGCCGGATAGGTCAGCGATGGTTCTTGCGAGTTTCAGGATACGGTTGTAAGCACGCGCGGAATTATCGTATTCGGCAAGTTTCGCCAGAAGGAATTTTGAAGCATCTTCTTCCATGGTGCAAAAGGCTGCTACGTCTTTGTCCTGCATCTGGGCGTTGCAGTGGATGCCACGCTGTTCGCTGAAACGCTGTTGCTGGACCGTGCGGGCGTTGATGACGCGCTGGCGAATGGAAGTGGAAGATTCTGGAACGATGGAGATACCTGCAAGTTCATCCAATGGCACGGGCTGTACTTCCAGGTGAATATCAATGCGGTCGAGGATCATCCCGGAAATTTTACGCCTGAACCACCAGAGGGCGCGTTTGCTGCAGGTGCAGAGCCGGGTTGGATGGTTGTGGTAGCCGCAGAGACAGGGGTTCATAGCAGCGACTAATGTAAACGACGCTGGGTAATTGACGGTAAGCTTTGAACGGGCAACGGTGATACGGCGTTCTTCGAGTGGTTGGCGCAGGGCTTCAATGACCGCGGCTTTCAGTTCGGAGAATTCATCAAGGAACAGCACGCCGTTGTGCGCGAGTGTTATTTCGCCAGGGCTAGCATTTTCGCCGCCGCCTGTCAGCGCTGCTTCGGTCGCAGTATGATGCGGGCTGCGGAAAGGCCGTTGGGTGATCAGGCTGTTGCTGGGAAAACCCTTGCCTGCGACGCTATAGATTTGGGTCGTTTCCAGAATTTCCTGTTCGGTCATGGGCGGCAGGATGGATGGGAGGCGTTTGGCAAGCATGGTTTTGCCGGAACCCGGCGGCCCGATCATCAGGATATTATGGCCGCCTGCCGCTGCTATTTCGAGCGCCCGCTTGGCGTATTGCTGGCCTTTGACTTCTTTGAAATCGGGCAGGTTCGCAGATACAGCAATTGAAGGTGTCTGCATAAAAGGTGCAAGGGCAGCATCGGAAGCGATGAAACTCAACACCTCTTTTAAGTGGCGAACAGCATACACCTCGACACCTTTTACAAGGGAGGCCTGCTGCGCATTTTGGTAAGGCAGCACAATGCCCTTGAAACCATTCCGGGCGGCACGGATGGCCATGCTTAATGCGCCGCGCACCGGGTGTATACTGCCATCTAATCCCAACTCGCCTGTCAGCAGGTAATCTTCCAGCTTTCCAATATCTGCAATTTGTCTGGTGACCGAAAGAATACCGATGGCGGTAGGAAGGTCGAAAGCGGTGCCTGTTTTACGTAACCCGGCAGGCGCCATATTGATGACGAGTTTGGTGCGTGGCATGTCGAAGCCGTTATGCAGTAATGCTATCTTGATACGGTCAAGGCTTTTTTCAAGGGCATCATCCACCAGCCCTGCGAAATAATAACCCGTGCCTTTGGTGACGCTAATCTCCACGCCGACGGGGAAGGCCTGCACGCCGTGCAGGGCGCATCCATTTATTTTTGCTATCATGGCGAAGGATTTAACGGTCAAGGTTCATGAGGGAATGGGCGACGATTTCGGTAACGGATTTTTGCTGGCCCTGTTTATCCTCGTAGCTGCGGTAAATGAGCCGGCCATCTACGAGGATGTGGCTGCCCTTTAGAAAATTTCGTTCGGTATAATCCGCTGACTGCGCCCAGGCAATCACGGTGTGCCAGGTTGTACTATATTGCTGTTGCTCCCCGTGGTTTTTCTTTTTAATGGGCTCATGCGTTGCAATACGGAGGCGTGCGCATTTATTGCCGTTGTCAAATTTCCAGATGGTTGGGTCGGCCCCTACGTAGCCGATCAGCTGGATGGTGTTCCTGTCTTTCATAACCTTTCGATTTGTTTCCACAAAGGTTGCCATGCGGAAAAACACAATCGCACCTTAATCGTTTGGTTCGGATAGCCAGCCGATATAAACGTTTAAAAACGGCTTGGTCTTTGCTGCGGTTGGGTTTCATGGAAAAGGTTGCACCCATAAAAGGCCAGTGCTGGCAGTGCGGCGAGAAGCTCAAGGGCCGCTCTGACAAACGTTTTTGCGATGTAGAATGCAAGAATAATTACCACAATGAAAACAGCACGGAAGCGGAAGAAACGCTGAAGCGCATCGTAAAAATCCTGAAAGAAAACAGGAACATTTTAAAAGACGTGCTCGGGAAAGAATTGTCGGTCAATACCACCCGCGCGAAACTGGAAAGCAAGGGATATGAAATGGATTACCTGACTCACATAAAAGAGATTGGTTCAAAGAAGAAAAAATACCATTACGTGCTGGATTACGGGTACCGGGTAGAAGATGATGGTACATTGACGGTAGTGCGGGCATTTCATTGAGTGGCCGAGGGATCAGCCTTTTTCATTCATTTATAGATGCTTACAGGAAAATAGGACACCAAAGCATGAGTTCTTTGTCTATATCCTTTTCGCTTGCCAGTTTAATGGTATGATGAAAGCGGTTAGCGGATGCCTGTTCAATTTTAGTGGCCCTGTCACTGGCCAGCTTATACTTTAAGTGGCCACAGGGTCTCACAGGCCATTCGCTGTTAAATAAAATTACATATGGCATGGACTTAGTCGTCTACTGCACTTTTTATAACCGTTGAGATCATTTTAAACTGCTCATTGGCATTGAAACAGTACGGTGCGTTTGCAGGTATGATGATCGCCTCGCCCAACATAAGATTGTATGCTTTTTCATTTATGATAACCTCTGCTACCCCATCTATGATTTGGATATAATTGTCGAAAGGTGATCTTCGTTCAGCCTGTTCTTCCCCCAATGCAAATGAAGATACCGTCACGTTGCCCGTCGTCTTTTTTAAGATAGTTTTACTGACGACTGCATTGGGCATGTACTCGATAATCTCGACAATAACATAGCTTTTGGCTTTTTCCAATTCTTTAATTTCCTGCATCTTAATTCTGCGGGAAACATTTCATGCTTTCTACAGGTGGCAAAGGTCGGGTATCCAGCAATGGTAATCATTACAGAATATAACATTTAAGTTACATGGTTCACTGGTCCGGCCATAGCCTGCAATAGGCGGGTGATGGCCGCATGCTATATTGTTAGTATTTCATCCGGTATTTTCAACCTTTATGTTACAGCGCGACACCCTTAACGTCCCCCGCGAATTAATTATGCAAAGCTTTCTATTTCTTTATGTCATCGGGAGTTAATAAACACATTTTCTAAAACTCTTTCATATGGTTGAACCACTAAGCGTCCTGCGCACATTTGATGTATTGCTGGGCGCTGAAATAGCCTTAAGCACTTGTACCGGCTCGTGCATAAAAAATGCCGGGGATAAAGGGCTTCAAGAATTGGCGGCAGTCTTTGACAGGCAGAAAATAGTATCTGACATGACGAATGAATAAATAATTGTTTCCTTAACGGATTTGTAAGGGCCACAGAAGTTATATTTCCCTGTCCCTGCACTTAGAAGGACCGGTTATGATCATTCAACCGCCCTTAATATTAAGTCATGGGTTGAATATGTGAATCATGTAACTTATTACTGTTATAATATAATACTTATTGCGTTCTGGCTCCTCACCTTTACGAGATTTGTACGCGATTGGTAATACGGAGCAAATGCGCACCCCATTAATGGCATCAACACAACAGATTTTTAGCGACAACAACTTCAGTCTCCTTGCAGCAGAAATAAGGGAGTATGCCATTTTCATGGTCGACCCTGAAGGGTTCATCCTTAGCTGGAATAAAGGAGCGGAGCAGATAAAGGGATACGCTGCCGATGAAATAATCGGGCAACATCTTTCCATTCTGTATACTGCAACAGATATTGCACAAAACCTGCCTGCACGAAACCTGGAAAGGGCAGCACTTGAGGGTCATTATGAAAGCGAGGACTGGCGCCTGCGCAAGGATGGCACCATGTTTCTCGCCACCATAAATTTAACCACGTTTTATGATGAATTTTTGCAGGTTAAAGGCTTTATAAAAATCACCCGCGATATTACCCTTCAAAAGGCAACCGAAACATCTGCCCGCAGGATGCAGGATGAAATAGAACAGCTTACCAGGGAAAAACTGGAAAGCAGTTTGAAGGAAACAGCGGATTACCGATATGCCCTGGACAGCTCCTCGATCGTAGCGATTGCCGATCAAAAAGGTGTCATAAAGTTCGCCAACGAAAATTTTTGTGTCATTTCAAAATACCCGGCCGTGGAATTAATTGGCCTGGATTACCGTATCATCTGTGCAAGCTGCCACCCCGCCTCGTTTTTGCGTGATTTACAGGTTACCATCGCCAAGGGCAAAGTCTGGCGGGGGGAAATAGAAAATAAGGCGAGGGATGGTAGAATTTATTGGGCCCATACTACCATTGTCCCTTTCCTGGATTCAACCGGCAAGCCGTACCAATATGTAGCCATCGGCAACGACATTACTGCGAGGAAAAATGCGGAAGAGAAACTCGAAACGGAGCGGCATCAATACGCGAGGCTTTTTGATGAAGCGCCATCAGCATTTGGTATTTTAAAAGGCCCGGACCATATTTTTATCAAAACCAATCCGCTGTGTATAAAACTGGTGGGTGGCAAAGATGTTATTGGCCTGCCTATCCGGACAGCGCTTCCCGAATTAGCGAGGCAGGGGTTTTGCAAACTTCTGGATGATGTTTACAATACGGGGGAATCTTTTTACGGTACAGATATGTTGGTTAAAATTGATAGCGGGGATGGGATAACCACAACTGACATGTATGTAGATTTCCTTTACCAGGCCTGCAGAAGCAGCAAAGGACAGATAGAAGGTATTTTCTTTTTCGCCAACGAAGTGACCGGTAAGGTTAGGGCCGTTCAAACAATAGAGAAAAGCGAAAAACGGTTCAGGGCTATCATAGAAAACAATTTTGATGCTATATTGGTCTGGAATAAAGAAGGAAGAATAACTTACCAATCGCCGGCAGTCGAACGAATGACCGGTTACACATTGGACGAAACAAGTTCGGCAAAGCTTGCTTTTTTTTTGCATCCCGACGATATTGTAACAACAGCCACCGGAGGAAGGCAAGCGTCAGAGTATCCTGGTACACCCGTTTTTGTAGGATGCAGGGTAAGGCATAAAGAAGGCCATTATATCTGGGTAGAAGGCTCCGTCATTAACCTCCTGGAGGATATGGATATTCAGGGCATCGTAGGCAATTTCCGTGATGTAACCGCACGCAAACGTATTGAAGAGGCACTGCAGTTATTGAACGACGACCTGGAAAACCGTGTTGCCGCCCGGACCCAGCAATTCGAGGTGGCCAACCGGAGCCTGGATGCCTTCTCTTATTCTATATCGCATGACCTGCGCGCGCCCCTGCGGGGGATAATCGGCTTCTCCAACATATTGCAGGAAGACTATGGCACTTTAATAGACAATGAGGGTAACAGGCTGTTAAAAAAAGTGGTGGCCAATGCAACGAATATGAGCCAACTGATTGATGACCTCCTCGCCTTTGCCCGTTTGGGCAGGCGTGAAATATCAGTTCATCCCATCGATATGCAGCAGCTTGCGGACAACTGCATCAATGAATTATTGCATGACAGGGATTTAACAGATTGTAAAGTTGAATGCGGTAAAATTCCTTCCTGTACAGGAGACTTAAGTATGATCAGGCAGGTCTGGCTTAACGTGATAGGTAACGGGATTAAATATGCCGCTAAAAACCGCGCATGCCATGTGACCATTGGCAGCGATGACAATGAGACAATGCATGTGTATTTTGTAAAAGATAACGGTATTGGGTTTGATATGCAATATGCTCACAACCTATTTGGTGTTTTCCAGCGGTTGCATAGCAAAGAAGAGTTTGAAGGGACAGGCGTAGGGCTCTCATTAGTAAAGCTTATCATCAATAAACATCACGGTGAAGTGTGGGCGGAAGGTGAGCCCGGTAAGGGCGCAACTTTTTATTTCAGTTTACCAAAATAGTTACGTATGACAAGCAATAGCGATGCGGAAATTTTACTTGGCGATGACAACGAAGACGATGCAGAACTTACGATCCGTGCCCTGAAAAAAGCGAACATGGCCAAAAGGCTTGTACATGTAAAAGATGGAGCTGAAGCACTTGATTTTATTTTTTCAAAGGGGGCTTACAGCGCCCGTAACGCTTCACATTTCCCAAGACTTATCCTGCTGGACATAAAGATGCCCAAGGTTGATGGGATTGAAGTATTGAAACAAATAAAAACGAACGAGGCTACCAGAAATATCCCTGTCGTAATTATGACATCTTCCAAAGAACAGGCGGACATTATCATGAGTTATCATCTCGGGGCCAACAGCTATGTTGTAAAGCCGGTCGAGTTTGAAAATTTTGTTAAGGCGGTTAGTGCGATTGGGCTATACTGGTTGCTGGTAAATGAATCGGCGTCCTGAAATCCTGTAACCCTGGACTATGAGGAAGCGCCTGTGCCGGTTGAAAACTGGTGACCTAAAAATTATAAGTGACATATTTAAGAAAATTCGGCTTTGTAACGAGGTTTTTTTGCTGAAAACAACTCAATACTTGAATGCCTAGATAACTCTGAGAACAGTCCATTTTTAAACCTTTCGGATGTGAATATGCCTAAAATGAGGTTCATCTGCTTTTTTTCAAAACGGGTATATAAATATCAAAAACTGCCCCTTCGCCGCGCTTACCAGTTGCCGTAATAATGCCATTGTGGTTTTCTACTATTTTTTTCACAATAGCAAGCCCGATGCCGGTACCTGGATATTCTTCTTTTCCGTGAAGTTTTTGAAATACCCCAAAAATACGCTCGCTGTATTTAGGTTCAAAGCCAATACCATTGTCTGCAATAGTAATATTGCAGTAATTTTTTTCCAGAGCAAGCCTCAACATTAAGGCAGGGTTTTCATCATTTAATGTGTCGCCTTTTTTAACCGTGCTGTTTATTAATATGTGAGGTGCCTGTTCTTTCTTTGAAAATTTGAGCGCATTGTTTATGAGGTTAAACATAACCTGCCGGAACTGGAACGGTATCACAGCGGCTTCACACATTTCACCAATTTCAACCGTGGCATGTTTTTCTTCAAGGGCTTCTTTTAGCTCCGTTTTAATATCCTGTGCAATTTTATTAAGGTCAGTGTTCTCGAATTTTCTTTCCGAGACGGTTAAATGAGAGAAAGCGAGCAGGTCTTGTATTAATTGCTGCATACGGCCTGCTGCAGACCGCATCCGTTCGAAATCGTCCTTTCCTTTTTCTGACAATTTATCAATCTCTCTTTCTAAAATGCGCGCGGCAAATGATTGTATTTTGCGTAGCGGTTCCTGCAGGTCATGGCTAGATACATAAGCGAAAGATTGAAGCTCAATGTTCATCTTATTCAGTTCATCGTTTTTTCCTTCCAATGCGTTGTTTGCTTCACTTAATTCAAGTGTACGCTTTTTTACTTTTTCTTCCAGCACCATTGCATATTCCTGCTGTATCTTCAGGATTTCGTTTTTGGCAACTACCTGCTCCGTTACCTCATATCCAAACACTAAAATGGAATTGATCTTCTTATTCTCATCATACATTGGCTGGTAACTGAAATTGAAATATCTTAATTCAGGTGATAACCCTTCATCACGGGCCAATGTTAATGGAATATCAATACCCAGATACGGCTCGCCTGAAATGTACACTTTATCAAGCAGCTTGTCTAATCCTTGCCCTTCCAATTCAGGAAGCGCTTCAAGCATTGATTTGCCCTGTATGTTACGTCTGCCAAACAATTGCAGGTACCGTTCATTCACTAATTCATACACATGGTTGGGGCCGCTTAAAGTGCATACAAAGCCCGGGGCAGTCATCAGCATTTCTTTAACCATGGTGGCCTGCGTTTCCATTCTTTTGCGGGCAATTACCTGTTCAGTTACTTCTGTTACTACTATAATAATCCCGGTAACTGATTTGCCATGCTCCCGCATTGGATGATAAACAAAATTGAAAAAACCCTGCTCTCTTTTTTTATTCCTAAGAATGTGCATTTCCAATTCATTGCCGTAATACGGTGTTCCGCTTTGCCGCACATTATCCAGAAGTTCTTTGATGCCTTGTGATTTGAGTTCCGGTAATGACTGGAAAAAAGGTTTGTCAATAAAATTGCTCCTTTTTTCCACTAATTCTAAATAATAATCGTTGGCCAGGTCGACTGCGTAATCCTCTCCTTTTAAAATACACATTGCCACTGGTGCCTGCTTTACAAGGTTTTGAAACCGGTTTAAAAGTTCAGTTTCTTTCAATTGGTGCAGTCTTTGTTCCGTAATATCTTCAATTGCAACAAGGATTAATTTTTCTTCCGTTTTTCCCCCTGTCATCTCACGTGCATTTAGCAGCATGGTGCGTTGGCCGATAGAAGGGAAGTCGTGGCTCATTTCAAAATCAATAAAATTCTTTTTTTCATGAAGTACTTCTTCAAGCAAAGTCCGCAAAGCCGGAATGTTCCATTGTTTGTTACCGAGGTCAAAAATTAAAAGCCCTTCTGTTTCCAGTTCATTTACCCGGAAGGTTTTATAAAAAGCGCTGTTAGCTGTTTTTACACGCAGGTTTTTATTAAGAACCAGCAATGGTTCCCTGATAGTGGTAACAATGGATTCTGCATAATACCTTGCTGCATTAACCTGTTCATTCAGGCTGCTTAATTCCTGGTTTAAAACAGTGAGTTCTTCATTGGTGCTTTGCAGTTCTTCTTTGCTGGATTCCAGTTCTTCGTTCAGGCTTTGCAATTCTTCACTCCCGCTCAACAATTCTTCATTGGCGCTTTGCAATTCTTCGTTGGCGGCCTCCTGGTCTTCGGTAATGCTCCTTATGTCTTCATGGGTTTGGGTAAGCTTATCTTCTAATTGTTGTATACGCAAATCTTTATCATCTCCATTTGCTTTCCTTGATAATGTTTTTTTACTGTTTATCAATGAGGGCTTGTTGCCAATAGAATTATTATTGTGAAAAAGGATTAAATATTGTGGCTCAATGCTGTTAGGCAATGGTATAGCCTCAATGGAGATTATACCCTGTCCGCCCGTCAAGTCGATCAGGATGTTTTCTTTTACTACAGGTTTGTTCTCTTTTTTTACTTTGTGCAAAAGATTACGAAGTTCAAAAGCTAAACCGTCTTTTGCCATCTTTAATAGATTATGGCTTGGTTTGCCGGTACCCTGCTCCAAATAATAACTGGTATTTCCGCGGAAATGTATTATTTCCATAGCGTCATCTACCACAACACCTGCAGGAGTATATTTTTTGAGGACAATTTCATCTACCGTTTTTTGAATGTCAGTATGACTGTTTTCGGTTTTTGAGGTTGTATTAAGATCTTGCATGCTTTGTTCGCTGCGCTGGCTTGCGACATGCATAAACCTGCCGGGAACATCCTTACGCGCAAACAATTTATCATTCTTCCCATGTGGTGCAAAAAGGTCAGGGGCACTGCCTGTGGTTTCTGATTTACCCAGCAGTAAAACCCCTTTTGATTTCAATGCATAATGAAAAGTCGTCAGCGCCCTTTTTTGCAGGTATGGTTCCATATAAATAAGTACGTTACGGCAACTTACCAGGTTTATTTTGCCAAATGGAGGGTCTTTTAAAAAATTGTGAACCGCAAATACGCATATTTCCCGAATGGCTTTATTTACCTGGTAACCTCCGTCGGCTTTGGTAAAAAAATCCTGCAGGCGATAAGGAATAACTTCTTCTACTTCACTTTTTGAGTAAAGGCCTTTTCTTGCTTTTAGAATAGCGGGTTCGCTTATATCCGTAGCAAAAATCTGCACTTTTTCCTGTTTGCTTCCTAAAAATTCTTTCAGGCAAATGGCTAAAGAATAGGCTTCCTGGCCCGTGCTGCAACCGGCCACCCAAACGCGGATCGGCTCGCCCGATATATTATTTTTAACAATATGCGGAAAAACCGACTCGCATAAATTGTCAAATACCTTAGTGTCCCGGAAAAATGTTGTTACAGGAATTAACATATCCTGGTAAAGGGCATCCAGTTCTGTTTTATGTTCCCTTAAATAATTAAGATAGGCAACAGGCCCATCATTTTTATTTAGCGCTATCCGGCGCATTATGCGCCTGCGGATGGTGGTTTGTTTGTAATAGGTAAAATCGGTACCCTTCCTAGTTCGCAGCAAATAAAGTATCTGCTTAAAAGCTTCGTCATCAGGAACTGCAATATTTAGCAGCTCCTCATCCGTGAGGTTGACCTTATTCTTTATATCAAGAAGCTTTTGCGGTATTTCCTCCGGCGGAAGGATAAAGTCTACAACTCCTGCAAGTATAGCACTGCTGGGCATGCCATCGAAAGCGGCCGACGCTTCATCCTGCGCAAAAGTAATACCGCCCTGGTCTTTTATTGCTTTCAACCCTTTGGTGCCATCCGAGGCGGTGCCAGACAAAACTACCCCTATGGCATGCGTTTGATGAATTTCTGCCAGGGATGTAAAAAAAAGATCAATAGGAAGGTTGCGTTCATTTTTACTTTTTTCGGGCCGTGGGCTTAATTGTAACACCCCGTCGGTAGCTATAAGCATCTTGTTGCTTGGAAGGATATAAATGTGGTTCGGCAAAACTTCAATTTCATCTGAAATTTCCAGTACCGGTATTTTAGTCACTCTTTGCAAAATGGCAGGAAGAAAGCTTTCATGATTTGGATCCAAATGCTGCACCAGTACATACGCCATCCCCGAATTTTCGTTTATGGCTTTTAGCAATTTTTTAAACGCCTCCAATCCGCCTGCGGAGGCCCCTATGCCTACTACAGGAAATAGGTTCGAGGACATAATTACTTTGGGTAGGCCTTTCTTCCTGGTGGTGACTGCTTTTTTCATAGAGCATTTTTAAAATATTATAACAAAGGTCTTAAATCCCGGAAACTAATATCGTTATTTCTTGGAACGTTCCATTTCCGTTCGCTCATTGTTGGCATGGCAATCCATTTTTTGTTATAAAAATTCGCGTTGCAAGAAAACTTCTTTTACCTTCAGGCTTTCGTCTTATTAGCTCATGAAAATGATTTATACGGAACAATTTAGCAGATATTTTTATGGTGTCAAAAATGACTGTTAAAATTATAAAGTTATGACTAAAGATGGACCGATAATAATAATTGAAGATGATCTTGATGATCAGGAAATATTAATTGATATATTTAAGAAGCTGGAAATTGGTAATGAGATCGTTTTTTTTGCTGAAGGCAGCCTGGCGCTGGAATACTTAAACAATTCAGAAAACAAGCCTTTTTTAATTCTTTCAGACGTGAATATGCCAAAAATGGGTGGCTTTGAACTACGAAGACAGATACATACCAATGAACAGTTAAGCCGAAAATGTATTCCTTTTTTGTTTTTCACTACCGGGGTGCACAAAAAAGCTGTTTTTGATGCCTACAGTATGTCCGTACAGGGATACTTTCAAAAACCCAATTCAACCGGAGAATTAGAAAACATGATACGGGCGATCATAGTTTACTGGAAACTATGCATAGCGCCAAGCGAATACTTAGAATAAATTGCAAATAGAATAGAAACCCACTTTTGTTTCATTGCAGCCATACATAAATTATTACTGAGATACGCGATTTGAAACATAAAAGATCCCAAAATGAGCAAAAAGAAATTCAGCATAATACTTGCCGAAGATGACGAAAGTGACCGCAGAGATTTTAAAGAAGCATTAGAAGGGTCTAAAATAAAAAACCTTGTTATCACAGTGAATGACGGTGAAGAATTAATGGACTATCTTACCAACAGTGGTAATCCAATACCTTATCTTATTTTTCTTGATCTTAACATGCCGCGTAAAAATGGGCTGGAATGTTTAAAGGAGATAAGAAGTGATAAGAAATTGAAGGAAGTTGTTGTTGCTATCTATTCCACTTCGTCATCTGAAAAAGATATCGAAGAAACATTTAATAACGGAGCAAATATTTATTTAAAAAAACCGAACGATTTAGGGTCACTTAAAAAGGCACTGCAACAAATAATAACCTATGTGCATATATACAGAGAGCCTCCGCTTAGCCTGGCGAATTTTTTGTTTAGGATTTAGTCTTCCAAATCTGTTTTAATTTGAAAGCTTTGCATAAGTAAAAACGTTCATTAGTCAATGCGCCTTGCCTGCTTTATTTTTTTGAAAAAAGATGGAGTTAAGCCGGTAATTTTCTTGAACTGGTTGCTTAGGTGTGCGACACTGCTGTAATTAAGCTTAAAAGCAATTTGCGTAAGGGAAAGCCCGTCATAAACAAGTAGTTCTTTTGCCCGCTCAATTTTATGTATAATTATGTACTGCTCTATGGTTATGCTTTTTACTTCGGAAAAAACCGTAGAGAGATAATAGTAATCATGCTGTAATTCTTTACTTAAGTAATCAGAAATTTTTATGGTTGGTATTTCTTCGTTATAATGAACCATTTCCACAACTTTACTTTTAATTTGTTCTATAAGTATGCCTTTTTTGTCGTCAATTAATTCAAGGCCGAAGTTACTTAAAGAAGATTTGAGCTGTTGCTGCTGTGTGGCTGTTATATCTTCATCTATTTCCGTTTCTCCTAATTCTATCAATGTGTAATGCAGGCCCAGTTTCTCCAATACTGATTTTACAATCAATTTGCAGCGAAGGCTCACCATATTTTTAATTAAAAGCCTCATTTACTCACCAGTTTGATTTTTAACGTTATCAAATATACCAAGGTTTTGGTACCAACATGTCGAGCATTTTCAAAACTGGTTAATTACATTTAAATCACAATTACAAATTTTAAAGAATTGAATAAAAATGTGTTTAGTCTCCTGGGCACCAATCATTAAGCCATAAATTAAATAAAAACCGTTGTTTTTCCATGCCATAATTTATTCATGTCCTAACTTTGTATGCACCATATATTCAGGTCTTGCTGAGATGTTTTTAAAACAACTTTATGAAACGTTCTATCATTACCGGTACCGGCAGTTATATACCGACGGAAATAATAAAAAATATTGATTTTTTAAAGCAGGATTTTTACGACGAAAATGGGATTCTCATAACCACCAACACAGAAGTTATTGTTGAAAAATTCAAAAAGATCACAGGTATAAAAGAGAGGCGTTATGCGCCTTTGGGTCTTGACACCTCCGGAATGGCCAAGCATGCCGCGACGCTTGCTATTAAAGACAGCAAAATAGACCCCGAGAGCCTTGACCTTATTATTGTTGCGCACAATTTTGGGGATGTGGCTGGTAACAGTAATCAGGCAGACACTGTGCCTGCGCTGGCCAGCAGGGTAAAGCATGCACTGGCTGTTAAAAATCCAAACTGCACAGCGTTTGATGTATTGTTTGGCTGCCCCGGCTGGTTGATGGGTGTAATGCAGGCAGAGGCATTCTTCAAAGCTGGCATGGCCCAAAAGGCTTTGGTTATAGGAACGGAAACGCTGTCGCGGGTAATTGACCGTTATGACAGGGACAGCATGATATTTAGTGATGGTGCCGGGGCGGTTATATTGGAATACCGGGACGTGGATGATGGTGGTATTTTTGCCACCTGTGCACTAAGCCATTGTATGGAAGAGCTGGATTACCTGTACATGGACAGCAGTTACCGGCAGGGAAGTAACACGGGCGTAAAGTTTATAAAAATGAAGGGCAGAAAGGTTTATGAGTATGCTTTAAAGTATGTGCCTTCCGCAATGAAAGACTGTCTTGATAAAAGCGGGTGCAACATAGCTGAATTAAAAAAAATATTTATTCACCAGGCAAACGAGAAAATGGACGAAGCCATTGTGCACGCGTTTTATAAATTATATGGGTTACAGGCGCCAAAAGACATTATGCCCATGTGCATTCATTACCTGGGTAATAGTTCTGTAGCCACTATCCCTACACTTTTTGACATGGTAAGAAAGGGCGCTTTTATAGAACATGCTTTGCAGCCCGGCGACCTGGTACTTTTTGCTTCAGTAGGCGCAGGAATGAACATAAATGCGGTTTGCTACAGGTATGTGTGAGTGTTATTATGGCAGCAGCGGTAATGCGATATAAAAAGTCGTGCCTTTGTGTTCTTCACTTTCCAGCCATATTTGGCTTCACTCAATCAATAAGTGGTAAGGCAAAACAAAAATTTAAAAAGATATTTTTTACGATAGTTCCTTTAAAATATTGCTATTGCGCATGAACCTGATCCCCTCGGATTACAAATTGCCCCATTTCGGTGAAGGTCATCCTGTTTGGTCGTTCAACCGCCAGTATTTTCAATTATATTCGTAAGCTCCAAAACCGAAGGTGGTTTTATTATATAAAGGTTTGCGCGTGCCTGGCGACAAAATTCTATATTTCTAATATCGGTAAACGATGAATAAATATTGATCGCAACACTTTCGAGCTTAGCATTTTTCCTTAGGTTTGTTAAGCAGGCTCGGCCATCCTATCGCACTCCCTTGCAAATGTTTACATTAATTAAAAAATGTGTGATAAGAAGCTTAGTTAGTTGGTTATTCAGTACTTTTCGGAGAGCAAGGAAAGAGGAAGAGTGATATAGCCTGCTGTTAAAGGCATGTGGCATACAATGTCTTTTTTGTTATCAAAAAAAAGCTTTTTGAAATTTTTCGACGGTATGTGCTTGGTACTGTCCATTGCGGCAACCTGTTTTGGCAACAAAATGTTGTTTGGTATCAAGAGCCAAAGGTTTTATAATTGCAAAGAATGATTTTGAGGAGAGCGTGATTTCATTCTTGTTTGCGGCATCTGGTATTTACCATTGCAATGCATCCACGGCTTATCCTTGTTTTCGCAGTTTTTGGCGTAGGCGCCTGTATTTACATAATAACCGGCCACAATTACGGCGTTACTGAATGTCTGGGCAAAGAAAACACCCAGCATTAAAAGTGAGGCTATATAACATAAGCCTTTCTCTGTAGTTAAGTTATTGAACGCCCTGCGTAAAATTTTTGCCAGGGAGTGGAGTAAACGTCAGGTCTGCACGACCAGCGCAACAAAAAAAGCTGCCCGGGAAGGGCAGCTTCAGATGCAGCAGTTGCTTTTGGCTCAGCCTTGTAAGGGCGTAAGTGCTTATTGGTTATCCCTGTTATTACCATCATTGTTCCCTTCATCCAGGCTTAAGGGGTACCCGTACGTACCATCATACCCGGGGTACATCCCTTCCATCCTGATGGTGCCCTGTGCCGCAGTGAGCGCTGAAGCAAGGTCCTCCAGGTTATTTACCTGCCGGCCGTTTACGCCGGTGATGACAAAGCCCTCCTGCATGCGGGTGCGCTTTAATATGCCGTTCCCAAGCTTTTTTACCAGCACACCTCCTTCCAGGCCGTTCTTTTTGGCGGTAGCAGCGTCCAGTGTTTGCAGTTCCGCGCCACCAAGTTTATCAAGAATAGTTTCTGCCTTCACCATATTATAGCTGCCGGACTTATTCTTGAGAGTGACGGTTACTGCTGCCTCTTTACCGGCCCGCTGGTAAGTAACTGAAATTTTGTCGCCGGGTTTATACCGTGCGATCTGCTCCTGCAACTCGGGCCCGGTGCTTACAGCTGCGCCGTTGATCTTCGTGATGAAGTCTCCTTTCTTAAGACCGGCTTCCTGCGCCGCGCCATCTGCTGCAACACCTGTAAGGAAAACCCCGTCACCGTCTTTAACGCCGTACCGGTTTTTAGCTTCGGGTGTTAAATCATCCTGCGGGTAAGTAACTCCCAGGTAAGCCCTTTGTACAGCGCCATATTTTAGCAAGTCATTGACCACTTTTTTTACAATATTTACCGGGATCGCATAGGAATAGCCGGCATAGCTGCCAGTGGGGGAAGCAATAGCAGTGTTGATCCCAACCAGTTCCCCGTTTGTGCTGACCAGCGCACCACCGCTGTTCCCGGGGTTGACTGCCGCATCCGTCTGGATAAACGATTCAACCGGCCGGTCACTTTTATTAATGCCGATACTTCTTGCTTTTGCACTGATTATGCCCGCTGTCGCCGTCACATCAAGGTTGAGGGGATAGCCGACTGCCAATACCCACTGGCCCAGCTTCACCTCATCGCTGTTGCCATATAGCAGGTAAGGAAGGCTGGCAGCATCAATTTTTATAACAGCAAGGTCCGTATTCGGATCTGCACCTACCAGCGAAGCTTTATAGGACTTGCGGTTGGAAAGCGTTACGCTGATCTCATCGGCTTTATCAATGACGTGGTTATTGGTGACGATATAGCCGTCGTTACTGATGATGACGCCGCTGCCGCTGGCACGCTGCTCGGGTATCACCCTCGGCCCGCTGAAGAAGTCACTAAAAGGGTCATCATCCCCGAAAAAATCTGAGAACGGATTACTGTGCCTGGGCAGGTTGTTACTTACCTGCTGCTGCCTGATCCGCGTTTTAATGTGTACTACCGCCGGCGTTGACGATGTGCAGGCCGCCGTAAAATCAACCGCGCCTGCAGTAGCTGGCCTGTCGAAAAAACCGGCATAATTAACCGGTACCCGGCCTGGCTCCTGGATGGCCTTATACCTGTTTTGCATGAATGAACTGAAGCCCCACAGGCATAATAATGATGTGGCAGCGCTGATCAATACTACTGATAAAATGGACCTTGTTTTCATGGCATTGTGTACTTTTTTATCGTTCTGTTAGATTCAATCATCCTTATTGTACCTGTATTGCCCTGGCAGCCTGCTGTGCAGCGGGCTTTTTGGGAAGCGTAAGCTGCAGTACGCCGTCGGTGTATTTGGCTTCCAGGTGTTCACTGTCAACAGTGTCATCCAGCGAAAAACTGCGGCTGAAGGCCTTGTGCCTGTATTCCCTGCGAACCCAGCCGTTGCTGTCCCGGCCTTCCTGCTTTTCTTCCCTGTGCCCGGCGGAAATAGTCAGCAGGCCGTTGTTTAGCTGCACTTTAAAATCATCCTTATTAAGACCGGGAGCTATCACATCAACCTGCCATGCGGTACCGTTGTCGCGGATATTTACTGGCACCTGGTTATGGGTTGCATTACCGTTGAAGCCCCAAAAATTGTCGTCAAAAAAACGGCCCAGGTTATCCGGGAAGAGTTGGTCAACCAAGCCACTAAAAGTTGTTGCAGGCTCGTGGCCGTTGACGTTTCTTTTCATGATTGTAGTCATACGTTCCTCCTTTTTTTAGGTTATAAAATTTTCGGCAGCACAAAAAATGCCAGTGCATTTTTGCCGGAAAAAATGTCTTTTTCCTTGTCATTTTTTCATTTGGCTTGCCGGTTCTTACCAATATAATACTGAAAAAATTTCAGCCTGCCTGCCCCGGTAGGCCTGTTATTCCTTCGGGTATGTTGAGCGTACCCGACACCATTCAACAGGTGTACCTTGCTGCTATATCCACAGCGAGGCCAAAGAAAACAGCAGCGCCGCTGTCATGACTACAGCGCCAAGTTTAAGAAAAGCCCAGGCAGTGACCGTCAGCCCTTCTCTGCGTAAGGCCACCAGCCACAGTATGGTGGCAAGCGAGCCAGTGATGGACAGGTTTGGCCCAAGGTCAATACCTATAAGCACGGCACTTTTAATTATGGCAGGCGCATGCGCCGCCTGCACAACATTACCAGCTATCAGCCCGGCCGGCAGGTTATTTACCAGGTTGCAGCCAAAAGCGGTTATCAATCCACTCATCCATGCTGTAACCGTTATAGAATGTGATGCACTTTGACGGAGGATAGCAGTGATGTGCTGGATGACCCCCGTTTTATTAAGTGCCTCTACCAGTACAAATAAACCTGCTACCAGCGGTAAAACAGACCACGAAACCCCTTTAATCATCAACCATGGATTTTTTTTGGAGCGGATGATAACGATAGCCGACGTTAGGATACCCGTTATGGCCGTTGGCAGGCCTAACTGAACATCCAGCGCGGAAGCTGCCAGTAATATAACAGCCGTAGCAGCAATACCTGCTAAGGCCGTTTTAGCCCCCATGGAAAGCGTGGGTATCACAATATCTTTTTCGATATTTTGCCGTAATGCCCTGCGCTGCGTAAACCGCAGCACGCCATAGGTAACCGCAATGGCAGCGATGGAAGGGATACTGTACAGCGACAACCACTGCAGCAATGGCGGCAAGTTGCTGCCATAAATAACCAGGTTGGCCGGGTTTGATATTGGCAGTACAAAGGAGGCTGCGTTGGCAATAAAGGCGCAAATAAACAGGTAAGGAAGCGGCTTCTCCGCCTTTGCAGCTTTCACGGCGGCTGCAACAGCAGGCGTAAGCACTACCGCGGTAGCGTCGTTTGACAGAAAGGCCGTTACCACAACGCCTACGATGTATATTAACAGAAAAAGCCGGGGGGATGAGCCTTTGGACATCCTGGCCGCATGCGCAGCCAGCCAGTCAAATAGTTTTTCCGCGCGCGCTGTTTCGGCGAGCAGCAGCATGCCGGTTAAAAACAGGTACACGTCCGTACCTTTACCCATCCCTGCCAACCCAACTGCAGGGGCAATCAGCCCGCAGGCCAGCAACAGCAAAGCGCCCGTCACAGGCCAAACCGCCTCCGGTAATTTAAACGGCCGGATGATAACACCTGCAACAGCTAAAAAGCAAATGATCCATATAAAGAAGTTAACCATACCGGGCGTGCCTTCCCAATAGGCGTGCCAGATAGTTCAATAAAGACAGGCGACAGTCACATACTGTGCAACTGGAAAGCCATGGCACAGGTCAGCCTTTCCATTTTTTATGAAAAAATGACAAGAAAAAAGACAATTTTTCCTGTAAAAATGTACTGGCATTTTTTGTGATAATTTGTTTACCCGAAAAGGAACCTGTGTAAAAGAACTTGTTTTAGCAGTTAATGTACAAGCAATGAAAATACTTTACATAGACGGCGACGAAATTTCTTTTTTTGTAGCGAAGAGGTATTTTTCGTTATGCGGGATAGAGCCGCAATGGCTGCAAAGCCTGACAGGTTCAGATGCGTTAACCTGTTTAGAGGGCATGGAGGAAATGCCAGACCTTATTTTACTCGACCCTGTGCTGCCTGACATGTCCCGTGATGAGATATTTTATAAACTGGACATTTTACAGGTGTTTGTAAAAACAACTGTTTGCATCCTGACGACGTTCCTGGGAGAGGAATTTGACCAGCTTGGAACGGGTTACCTGCTATTCAAAAAATTTGCAAAGCCTTTTCAAAAACATTATGTAAAAGAACTCGCCTCAACGAATGGCGCGGATATTGCGGATTAAAGTTTAGCTATGGACGGGAAAAAACTAAAAGGAAAATTACAGTCTGTTGATATAGATTATGAGGCAGCAGGCACACCACCTGCTGTGAAGGAATTAAAGGCGCTGGTCTATAAAGAAGGGCATACCTATTTTGCCTGGTCCGGGACAAGCCAACGTGACGTCTGTTATGGTTTTGGTGATACCGCGCAGGAAGCAATGGATGATTTTCAGCGGAATTATAGTCAGAAAACGACTGTAAAAAAAGAAGTCCCCAAATCAGCGGAGCAGGTCGTTGTACTGGAAATAACTGCCGTAAGCTTAAAAGAAAAGCTGTTTGCCCATTTGCCTTTTTTCTCAGAAAATAGCGCTGCCACCTTTATTGAAAGGCTGTTTAAAAAGAGGGGCGATCCGGCTTAGTAACTCATGCCTGTGCAGTTGGTCGGACAACTATCTCACCCACATCTACAGTTGCTGGCTGGCTGATTGCAAAAGCGATGGCATTGGCTATAGCTACCGGCGGAATGGCCATCTTTTCTGTCGCTTCGATGATCTGGGCCTGGACCGTCGCGTTGGTCATCGAATCGGCGAGATTGGTCTGGACAAAGCCGGGTGTAATAAGCGTTACCCGCAAATGGGGCCCGGCTTCCTGGCGGAGGCCTTCTGAGATGGCCCGTACGGCGAACTTGGTGCCTGAATACACCGCCATGGTTGGCCTGGTACTTATCCCTGCGGTGGAAGCAGTATTGATAATATGCCCGGCACCCTGTTTGCGGAATACAGGCAGCGCCGCGGCAATACCGTACAATACGCCTTTGATGTATACGTCAATCATGTTATCCCAGTCATCTACCCGTAACTCATCCATCGGCGAGATCGGCGCGATACCGGCGTTGTTAATCATGACGTCCAGCCTGCCAAAATGCTCACAGGCAAGGTTTACGAAGGCGGTAAGGTCTTCCCGCCGTTTAACATCCACTGCTGCGTATACCGCTTCGCCGCCTGCTTCCGCAATCCCGGCAACAAGCGCCTCCAGGCGATCCGCCCTGCGTGCACCCAGCACCAGCTTTGCGCCGTAACCTGCCAATAATTTAGCTGCGGCGTCGCCAATCCCGCTGCTGGCGCCGGTGATGGCGATTACTTTTCCTTTGATGTTTTCCATAAAGCAAAGATACCTTACATGTACGCCGTTTAAAACGTTAATAACGGTTTTGACTAAACCAAAAGCAGATTTGGATAAATTGGTTTGACAAACGCCTGTGATCTTTGTATTCACAAAAAAAGGAATCACATGCGTGTATTTGTAACAGGGGCCACGGGCTTCATCGGAACTGCCATTGTAAAGGAATTAGTAAGTGCCGGCCACCAGGTACTGGGGCTGGCACGCTCAGATGCATCGGCGGATAAACTCATCAGAGCAGGTGCTGAAGTGCATCGTGGTGACCTGGAAGACCTGGAAAGTCTTCGCAGCGCCGCCGCCCAGTCGGAAGGCGTGATCCATGCTGGTTTCATCCACGACTTTACCCGGTTCGAGGAAGTATGCGAAGTAGATAAAATAGCTATTCAAACCATTGGCGAAGTGCTGGCCGGCTCCAACTGTGCTTTCATCGTTACTTCCGGCACAGCGCTGGTTAGCCCGGGCAAACTGGCTACCGAAGACATCATTCCGCCCTTCAACCCGGCCTGGCCACGCGCTTCCGAGCAAACAGCAGACGCAGTAGCGGCGTTGGGTGTACGTGCGGCAGCGATTCGATTATCGCCATCGGTACATGGCGATGATGATAAGCATGGCTTCGTGCCGATATTAGTCAATCTTGCCCGCCAAAAAGGGTTCTCTGCCTACATAGGGGAAGGGCTCAATCGGTGGAATGCGGTGCATCGCCTGGATGCTGCACATTTATTCCGGTTGGCTTTGGAGCAAGCCACGGCAGGCGCGCGTTATCATGGCTCCGCAGAAGAAGCCATTACCGTTAAAGCCATCGCCGAAGCCATAGGCAAACAATTGGGCCTCCCGGTAAAGTCAATAGCACCGGAAGCAGCAGGGGAACATTTTGGCTGGTTTGCACACATGGCTGCAGTTGACTGTCCGTCATCCAGTAAATTAACACAGGAGCGTTTAAACTGGCACCCAGCACACTCCACCCTGCTGGCTGATATTGAAAACGGCATTTACAGCCATTAAAACCTATGAAAATTATTGTAACGGGCTCCTTAGGAAACATCAGCAAACCGCTGACTGAAATATTAGTCGCACAGGGCCATGCAGTCACCGTGGTCAGCAGCGACCCGAATAAACAGGATGCTATCAAGGCCCTGGGGGCAACACCGGCCATCGGTTCTATCGCTGATGTTGCTTTCCTGTATAACACTTTTAACGGTGCGGATGCATTGTATGCCATGATACCGCTGAGTTTTACCGAACCTGACCTGGGCGACTATTTACGACGGATGGCGCAAAATTATGCCCAGGCTTTACAACAAGCCGGTACGAAACGCGTGGTAGTAATGAGCGGCTGGGTGGCAGACCTTGTGAAAGGCGAAAATGCAGAGGACGCTTTTAACGGGCTACAAACTTCCCTTACCATCATGCGGCCGGGCTCCTTTTATACCAATTTTTACCAGTCTATGGGCCTCATCAAAGGCAAGGGGCTTATCGGCAAATTTCTTACGCTGCGTCATTCCGGCCTTTGGGCCTTGCTTACAGGAAAAACCGGCCTGCTGATGGGGAATTATGGCGGCGATGACCGGATCGTTTTCGTATCACCGAAAGATATTGCCGATGCGGTAGCAGAGGAACTAACCCTGCAGCCCGGAAAAAAAACTATTAGGTATGTGGGCAGCGAGGAAATGACCTGTAATGAAGCAGCAAAAATCATCGGCACGGCTGTATGCAAGCCCTGGTTAAAATGGGCGCTGCTATCGGACAAGGAAATGTTGAAGGGCCTGAAGATGGCTAAGGTGCCCGGTAAGCTTGCCGAAACCCTGGTAGAAATGCAGGCAGCTATGCATAGCGGTAAACCGCTGGAGAACTTTCACCGGAACAACCCCCAAATGGGTAAAGTAAAGCTGGCCGATTTTGCCAAAGAATTTGCAGCGGCCTATCATAAAAAATAACTATATTCAATTTACCGATGAATAGCCACCCGCTTTTTCGCTTTAGCACGATCACCGAGTATCACCGCGCGGCGGGCCTCCCCAAGCCGGCGCACCCACTCATCAGCGTCGTTCACATGGAGGATATTACGATGCCCATTGCCGATGTTCCGTTTAGCCTGATCTATGATTTCTATTCCATTTCCCTTAAAAAGGTGTCACACGCAAAATTCAAATACGGACAGCAGGCCAGTGATTTTGACGAAGGTGTATTATTCTTCATGTCACCAGGACAGTTATTTGGTATTGACAGCATTGCCGGTACGACAGAGGCAAAACGCCCCGAAGGGTGGATGATCCTGGTCCACCCGGATTTTTTATGGGGCACACCGCTGGCGAAAACCATCAAACAATATGAGTTCTTCAGTTATTCAGTGTATGAAGCACTGTATCTCTCCGACAGGGAAGAAACTATGCTCACAGCCATTGCCAACCAGGTCGAACTGGAATACAATGCCAATATCGACCGGTTTAGCCAAAACGTGATCATCGCACAACTGGAATTACTGCTGACCTATTCGGAGCGGTTTTACCAGCGGCAGTTCATCACCCGGAAAATCGCCAGCCACGAGTTGCTGACGAGGCTGGAAGATTATCTCTCCGGCTACTTTAACAGCGGCGCCCTGGCCCAACAAGGCCTGCCGAGTGTGGCCCATATTGCCGAAGTGCTGAATATTTCCCAGGGCTACCTGAGCGGCCTGCTCAAATCTTTAACCGGGCAAAGCACACAGCAACACCTGCACAACAAGCTGATCGACCTGGCCAAGGAAAAGCTGTCAACCACCAATCTTTCGGTCAGCGAGATCGCCTACGAGCTGGGGTTTGAACACCTGCAATCCTTCAGCAAACTTTTTAAGACCAAGACCAGCCTTTCACCGCTGGAGTTCCGCCATTCGTTTAATTAGTTGAATTGAAAGTAGCAAAAAAAGTGAAGTTTAAAGTATATGCCTTTTAAATATATCTTATGTTGGTTCAGCCTAAAATGCTTTTAGGGTGGTAAATAAATTATCCCAAAATATTGTATGTTTTGAAAGTTCCTTATTTTCTAAATCAATGACAAAAAAATGGATTTCAAAATAATCTTTATCTTTCTTCCAGCATGCCTTAGAACTCACATTAAGATTACTGTTTTCCATACGTGGTAAATGAACAAAATCAACTTTTATAAATTTACTCTTCATCTCACCTGCAAAATCATTTAACGCAGATTCAAGAGATAACCCGATATTTTCTGCAAAGGCGATATATAAGTTACTAACAGACCAATCATTTTGCTCGTTATACCCTTGATACCTTCTTGATAAGATAGGCTGAATGTTTGGACTTTTACTAATAGCCAATAACATTTCTTTCAACCCATTATCTATTTCATTTGCATCAATAGCCTCCTCTAAACATTTGTAGTAATATGTTTTAAGTTCGGGAGTTAAGTAGATTCCCATGTCGAGTTAATTAAATAATAAACAAACTTTATTTAGAAGAAATTCACCGTCACTATCAGGAACAACATCTTGCCATTCCAATTTATATTCAGGAATATCTAAATGGCTTACAATTTTACCCGATGAATTGTATGTTATTGATTGCATTAATTCCATTTTTTTATTCAGGCAATCTATTGTGAATAAGGTTTGTTCAACGCCATTTTTATAAATCTTATTCCCCTCTCTTTCAATATTGCCAGTTTCCTTTATCCAAATTTTTATTTTACCTGACTCTTTCGATACATAAGTGCTACGGATAAGTAGTGTATTCCCTTTGTAGTTTTTCCCTATTTGAAACCAATCGCCTTTGAGTATTGTACTATCTTGTTGTGAAGATGCGGTGGAAGTTAATAAAATGAAGAAAATTGATAAAATTACCAATTTCATAAATCAATTTTTAAGGTTATGTTGAGAAAAAATTATACAATAACTATAAAATCCACATTAATCGTAATTAACAAAAAACCGCAGATAATCCTTTTTTATTCTCGTTTTGAAAGGATAATCTAATAGCTGATTGCAACATCGCAGTAAGAATAAATAACGATAGATGTTTCATTAAATTCTATGTTATTTTAGCGAAAGCAGTAATCATAAAATTCTCCCGGGTAAATTTTTAATTTGTTTGTGCTTTTAACAGGTCGCCCTCTTTTTTAATCAAACCATTTTCAACAGCTATATTGACTGCGAGCAGCAGGTCTTTTCGCATTTCTTCCGTTACCCTTGCGAAGCCAAAGAGTTTTGCGATAAAAGGGAGTGCTGCCTCCGGCTGAATGGCCAATGATTCTTCCACGACCTTTTTAACAGCGAGACATAATTCCTCAGGTGAAATGAACTGCAGGCGTTTTGAGCCAGGCGGCAAACTGCTGCGGTCACGAATAACAGGCGTTTCCATATTTTTAAGCCAAAGGAAATCGCCCTTGATTTTTATGCCGCCTGTTTGTTCGGCGTAGCGGCTTGCCTGTAAAAGGCATTCCCTGATGCGCGAGCCGACCTTGCCGATACCTGCAGCACGGGTCAGCCTGTACGCCATTTCGTCAAAATGGATCGGGCTTTCGACTGCCACAACCTGTTCCAGCCAACCGGAAAGTTTGCCCAGGGGATGCAAATGGAATTCCTGGCCGGTGAGTTCCTGCGAAGACAATTCTGCACAGGCATATAGCGGCAGCAAACTCGCAGGTTCTTCAGCGGTTTCTCTTGCAAGTTCCGCTATTTCGGTTTCGTATGCTTCTATTTCAATATCGCCCTGCGCTATTAGCTCCTTTGCTTTTTGTATAGCTGCCACGAGGCGTTCCAGTTCACTTTCGGGATGGTAGAGCCAATCCATGCTCCACACCCGGTACATTTTCCAACCAATCATCTCTAAGACCTGCATCCTTAAACGGTCCCTATCCCGCGCTGATTTCGCGGCAGCGTAAGCATGACCGTCGCAATCTATACCGAGTATATATCTGCCCGGATATTCATCGTCCACGATAGCCATATCAATATAAAAGCCTTCCATTCCTACTTTTTTCCTGACGGTGTACCCGCGGCTTTCCAGTTTTGCAGCCACGTAGTCCTCAAAAGGCGTCTGCAGTGATATGGGGGCTTCTTCCTGCGAATCGAATTTACCATGGTAAGCATAATACAGGAAGCTCTTCAATGCCCGTATGCCAAACTTTGATGCGGGTGTAACGGCAATATCCTCCGAAGTCATATTGGTAAACACCTCACACCGATATTTGGCCCTGGTGATTAATACATTTAAGCGCCTTTCGCCACCGTTGTTATTGAGCGGGCCAAACCTTTGTGGGACTTTACCGTCTTCTGTTCTCCCATAGCCAATGCTGATATAAATAACATCCCTTTCATCCCCCTGGACGTTTTCCAGGTTCTTCACTACGAAAGGCTCGTGGGGATGGCTCCGGAAATATCCTTCCAGCTCTGGCTGTTTTCTCCGCCTTATTTCCAGTGCGTATTGAATAGCCTGCATCTGGGCGGTGCTAAAAGCTACCACGCCAAGCGTCTGCTTGGGATTTTTGGCGGCATGTTCCATCACGGCATCGGCCACAGCTTCGGCTTCCTTTGCATTCGTGCGCGTTTTGCCGCTGTCATAAACGGTTTGCGGCAAATGATGGTACAGAAGACCCATCCTTTGCCTGGATCCAGAGCTGGGGAAGATCACCAGCCTGTTTTCGTAGAACTCGTGGTTGGACAGGCTTATCAGGGATTCATGGCGGCTGCGGTAATGCCACCGCAGCATACGTTCCGGCACACCCTGTCCATCGCACATGCCGAGGATGCTTTGCATGTCAGCTGTGATATTATCCTCGTCTTCGGTGTCTGTATTCATCTTATCAAAGAAGCTTGTCGGGGGCAACTGCTTTGTATCGCCAACAACAACCAGTTGTTTTGCACGCAGCAATGCGCCAAGTGCATCAACCGGCCTTACCTGCGAGGCCTCATCGAAGATCACGATATCAAACTCAATGCTGCCCGGTGGAAGAAAGTTCGCGATAGACATCGGGCTCATCATAAAGACGGGCTTAATGGCCTGTATAGCGAGCCCTGCATCCTGTACCAGTTTCCTGATGGGCATATGCCTTGCCTTCCGGTTAAATTCACTTTTGAGTATATTGACTTGGCCGCCGGCTTCCTGCCTCGGTACCGTTTGCCAGTGTTTCAGGGCCACACGCGCCCTGTTATATTGAAGGTTGACGATATCGAGGGTTTTAAATTTTTGCACCGCTTCTTCATGGCCGGCCCTTTCAAACCTGCGCAGTGCGGGTTGTGCCATGGCCTGCTCCACGAGGTATTCATACCAGGCTTTTTGAAGTGCAGTTTTCAGCTGGGATTTTGCTTCCGGCCAGTCTACTGCGTGTTTGAATATGAATGCATGGCCTGCTGCCTCTACACTATCCGCAAGGTTATTCCATTGTATTGCCACAAATATCTCCGGCAGGCGCAGCTGCCAATTGGAAAGGGTTTCGTATTGGGAGCCAAATGGGGCGTCTGTAAAGTTTGTCAATTCATTCCATAGAAGTGCTGACAAAAGTGACTTTATATCGAATTGAAATTGCCGCATGGCTTGTTCTAAGGCTGATGCCAACCCAGCAGCAACGGATGCTTCATCATGCTTATCCAGGTAGTTCAGTAACAAAGGTGGCAGGTCCTTGCCCATGTAAGCAGCCACTTTTCCCAGGTTCGCCCAGTCTGAACGCTGTTTTTGCCACTGGCTGCCAAACAGCGTTGATGCAAGTGATTCCATGCAGGAAAGTGTTTTCTCCAGCCTTGCCGCTTCGGTTATCGCATCTATCAACTCCATTTTCGTACCTAAGTCTTTTACAGGAGCGCCTTTACAGAAACCAGCCAGATGTTTGTTGCTTTTATTATAGGAACCAATCAGGAACTTGTACCATTTGCTGCCGTGCGCCTGCAGGTTTTGCCTGATTTCCATAACATCCTGGCCCCATGCTTCCGGGATGAGGATATTATCAAATGCTGCGTGTATTTCCGCCAGGCGTTTGCCGGTTTGCAATAATTCAAAGATATCCTGTTTTTGCTGCCACCAGCGGCTGTCGTGGACTGCGATGCCCGCGAGGCCGGGGCTTTGCGCCGCGAGTTGCGCTGTTTCAACCAGCCGTAAAGTTTCTTTTATATTATGAGGTGTACTTTGCTGCAATTGCCGGGCAGCATCTGCGCAATGCTGTGTTAAGGCAGCGCAAGAACCAATGGCGGTTGCCAGCAGGGTAGCGAGTGTTTCTTTTTCGTGAGGGAGGAGGACCTTGCGCCCCGTTCCCCAGAATAGCAGGCCAGCGGGTATCCCGGTATTTTGCAGTGTTGCCTGGATCGTGTCGGCGGTGGCCTCCGCCTGCTTCATGTCACCCTCTTTCCAATGTTCAATACCCGGAATAATTATTTTACGCATGGCAAGGCCTTTGCAGCTTTCCGTTGTTTGCAGCAGGAATCCAATGACTTTTTGCGCACTAAGGCCGCTTTGCTTGATGCCAGTATTGATAGCACTGCAATACTCATTCAGGCTTTCGCGGTATTTTTCCAGCAACAAGACTTCCTGCTCAAGACTGACGAGTTTTGGTTTATTGAGATCAAGGATGCGTTTTAACTCTTCGTGCAGGACCTTCTTGTTGGCTTTATGGCTGTGGAGTTCCAGGCAGGCTTCGCCCAAGTGAATATTATCAAGCCGTCTTTTTACGACTTCAAGCGCCGCAAGTTTTTCTGCCACAAAAAGCACTTTTTTTCCCTGGCCGACGGCATTGGCAATAAGGTTGGTTATGGTTTGCGATTTGCCTGTGCCGGGCGGCCCCTGTATAACCATGTTCCGCCCCTCATGCACCGCCAGCATGGCGAGTACCTGTGAACTGTCTGCATCCACCACCTGGAAGAGGTTATTAGATTCTGTTTCTGTATCAAGGTTATGCTCTTCCGTATAAGTCGGCTGTTCTTCCCGGAAACCGTTACCAAAGAGCGAAATGATGATTTTATTGTCGAACGGCTTATTGCTGTCCGGCCATTTGCTGCTGTCCAGGTCATGGTAGATCATGAATTTACCAAAGGAGAAAAAGCCGAGATGTATAGTGTCTTTTTCGACACTCCAGGCCGGATGCTGGGTAATTCTTTTTTCAATGTCTATGCAATAGGCTTCGAAGTCCAGTTCTTCTACTTCCCCAAGGTCAGGTATGGTGATACTGAATTCCGCCATCATCTTTGCCTGCAGGGACAGGTTGGCCCCTATTTCACTGCCGGTATACCTGAGCCTGAAACGCTCCTGTGCGCTGGACCTTTCGAGCGAAACCGGTACCAGAACCAGCGGGGCAAGCCTCCTGTCCTCCGTATTGCCATCTTCAAACCAGGACAGCATGCCCAATGCCAGGTACAAAATGTTGACGCCCTGTTCTTCTATGCTGGTTTTCGCGAAATAATATGTATTTAAAATTTTTGCCTGAAGCTGTTTGTCAGGCTCATTAGTTTGAAGCCTTGTGTCCATGTAAGCATCTTCTAACTCCTGTTCTGTCAACTCGGGCAATTCTATTTCTTCGGGCGCCCCATCCTTTGAAGGCCGTCCTAAAAACGTCATCGCTTTATTTTGCCGTACTAAAATGTCAAATATAGCAGCTGACTTTTCCTGTACGATCTGCAGACCCCGGCCTTTGGGTATTTTGTAATTCAGCAACGGGTTGCGTAAACCCAGGTCCAATAAGTCTTTCCTGGATGCTTCTAACCTGGCGTGGATCGTTTCCTGCATGAGCGCATGATAAAGGTGAAATAAGGTACGTGAAACTAAATAATATATTTGTATTTACTGATAAGCAGAGAAGATAATAAAAACAAAGTGTTTCTGCAGGGAAAATTCTAAAATTCTTACTGTTTGCAGTTATCAAGTATTTGTATTATATTGACCATTGACAAAATTTATATTTGCTGTTTTCACCTATGAAATAAAACGAGATTAATGGAGATATTTAATGACAAACCAGTTTCGACCCCCCAACAAGATGATTTCCAAAGGTATCCTTTCGCTAAAAGAATTGCCTCTTTAGTTAATAAGGGCAATTTCTCCACATCACAGGTTATCGGAATTTACGGAAAATGGGGCGAGGGGAAAACGTCAGTTATTAATTTCATAAAAGAAGAAATTGTTACTGACGTTGTCATTGTCAGTTTTAATCCATGGAATTTTCAGGATGAGAAAAGCCTTGTAAAGTCATTTTTCGAGCATATCGCCTCAGCATTAGGTAAGAAATTGGTCAACAGCGAAGGGGTTATAAAAGCTTTCGAGGATTATAGCGACGCTCTGGGCGCTATTGCCAACACCATTTTTCCATATGGACTTGGAGCCATTTTTGGCGCCGGTAAAAAAATTGCATCGAGATTTAAAAAGGCTGGGCTGCCTGAACTAAAGGCTAACGTCGAGGTGCTTATAATGGAGGCAAATACCAATTTTGTCGTATTTATTGATGATATTGACAGGTTGAATATTGAGGAAATTCAAGCTGTATTCAGGCTTGTCAAACTTACTGGTGATTTCGCACGATTTTCTTATATCCTGGCCTTCGACGACGATCTGATCGCGGCCTCTTTAGGGCATAGATATGGCGGGAAACAAAAACAGGATGGTTATGCTTTTCTTGAAAAAATAATCCAGTTACCACTTCAGCTTCCAAAAGCGAATGCCGTAGCGCTAAGAAAATACTCGTTAAACCTCATTATTAAGGTTCTTGCAAAAATAAATGTGGCGCTTGAAGAGAATGAAATCAGAGAATTTTATGATAAATATGATATTGCTTTTTTGCCTGTTCTGAAAAACCCTAGGCTTGGGGTTCGCTATGCAAATGCAATCGGCTTTGCGATACCGTTATTGTTGGGGGAAATTTATGTGCCTGATTTAATGATTATTGAAGGAGTGAAAATTTTTTATCCTGAGTTATATTATTTTATTCGTCACAACGATAATGTTTTCCTGTCTATGTACTCATCGGAACAGTTCAAGTATGAAGGCGGTAAAAAAGAGGCTGCTGATGCAATTAACAGGGCTTTGAAAATATATGATGAAAATTTACAGCCGAGAATAAAAGAAATGTTGATGGAATTGTTTCCGCAGCTTAAAAACTTATACCTGAATCAATATTTAGCACCTAACTGTTACGAAATCTGGTACAGAGAACGCCGTATTTGTTCAACATATTATTTTGAAAGATATTTCTCCTATGTTGTAACGGAAGGAGATATATCTGATATTTATTTCAAAGGAATATTTTCCAACTCTGAAAGCCTTACGCCTGAATCACTCGCTAAAAAATTGAAGTCCGAATTTTTGAAACTTGAACGAAACGATTTTATATTCAAACTGCGAATGATGGCTGAAGCTTTTGAGGTTTCGGAATCAAATACAATCTGCATTGCTCTCGCGATGATTGGCGATGCTGTACCGGTAAGAGGCGACTATTTTATCTTTTCGCCAAGAGATGAAATGGCCAAAATCATCACCATCTTAATCAGGAAATTTCCGATAAAAGAAAGAAGATTTTTTTGCACAGAGGCGATAATCAAAGCCGATTCCTTTCATTATGCTTTATTGCTTCATTTTCGATTTACGCAGATGCCTGCAACTATATTTGAAGAATCTTTCTTAAGCCCCGACGATGCAAAAGAAATAAAGGATGTTATCATTTCGAGATTCCAGGCTGAAAACAAAAAGGTTCATGTCCTGCGAGATTTCCCTGAAGACGATTTACATACCATATTGTTGATTTATTTATCAGCGGGGCGAGAAGAGGAAATTAAAGGGATGCTGAAACAAGAAATGAATAACGATCCGCAATTCCCTTTAAAATTAATTAAAATGTTTACACCAACTATTTATAGCTCTGTAGGACCGTCACCTTTTAAATCCGGATTTAATAAAATTCATTATGAAAGCCTAACTAAATTTATTGATCCTGAAATTGTCTATTCAAAAATAACGGCCGGTTATGGCATCCAAAACCCTGGTAGCGGCATTAACTTTGATGACAGGGACTTATTGTCTGACGCCCAACTGGTTGAATTATTTCAAAAGGTACATAAATCTATCATAGAAAAACCTACTTAATCCTGCGGCGTTAGTTTAACGGCTGAAAGCTTTCATCTTGTCGGGACCCCAAGTCATCGAGCGATAGATATACTGGTTGTTGATTGGGGAACCAATTTGCTCATTTTATTTCCAGTAATGACTTTTGTTTCAAAAAGCTGTGGAGTTCATCCGGATTATCAATATTTATGTTTTTTCGTGCGACTGCTCAGCTAATTTGCTGAAATGTGAAGTCCATTTGGAATTATTAAACAAGGTTGAATGAAAAATTTTGCCTTTGCAGTCAGGTGATATTTTAATTAACGCTTGTTTTAGGCTTAAAAAGACAATATCCGGAAGTTTACTACTGAGCGTAATTCTGCGGATAGTATTGATGTCCAAGTCAACATCAAAAGCCATTTGTTGAGGCCTGTCAGACAATATCGCCAATCTGTATTCATTTTCTGCTTCAAATGGTTTGCGTTTTACGTATGGAAGCCTTTCGACATCATCTGTTAATTTTGGCAAATCATTAATTTTAACATATTCGGTTTTGCCGTGGATAGCACCAGAAATTTTAGAAAAAGACTCTAGTAATTTTTGAAAGTCAAATTCAATGCAGCAACCACCGGGCCCATTGGCAAAGGCGCTCCAGTGGTGTATGGTTTCCCTTGTATCGCTTAAACATAAGGCGTAAATGCTAGCAACGTTTTTCCTTTTCCGGTAAAGTTCCATAGTTGTCCTGTCATTATAATCTTCCCATGTATTTGGATTCAGAAGCACCAATTTTCTTCTTGTCAATAGATCAATAAGGAAAGGAATGGTTGTAAAACGATTTAGAAAAGAGAGTTGTTGCGTTTTCATAGACTCCTTTTAGTTATACCACCAAATCTTTTCATTACGAAATTCTGTAAATGATTTATGTAAAACCGGCGGATTATCCAGGGTGCCAGAAACAATGCCTATGCCCAAAATGACAGAGGGGTTAGGGATGTCTATCTCAGGTATAATGAGATCAACCATATCACCATTAATTGTATAAATTTCATAGCGGAGAAATTTTCGCGGGTCACTAACATCTAAATTGGCCATAGATTCTGTTCCAACGGGATATTTATAAAGAATATCACCAACTTTTAATGATTGTGTATCTTTTTCAGATAGTATCTTTTTATACATACTTTATTTTTAAATATATTAAAAGGCTTGTTTTAGCTTGGCAATCTCATAGTCTAATAATTTGTTGCTCCTGAGATCAAAATTTGTCAGCCTGTTAATATTACGTATATTTTGTTCCGGAGTGTTGTATTGCCTCAAATAATCTTTTAATTTCCTGATTGCAGTCAACGGTATGTCATATTCTCTTAATGCAGCCAAAGTCGGATCCAAAAAGCCGTTTTCGAGCCTCGATGCGAAGGCCGTAAAGTTGCCTGGCTTTATGTTGTGCTTAGCAAAAACATATTCCTGCAGCCCATTCACAATGGAAATCCATTTTGGTAATTTATAATCAAAGTAGGTCCGGCTTATGTGTAAAACACTAAAGGTTACTGCGTTTATACGCTCCATACGGTCCGGGATTTTGGTTACCCAAAAGTCATTCTTAACTGTTTCACTTATGAGCCTGCCCAAAGATCCGTGCAAATGGTAACCGAAGGCAAACGAACACAGCCAGCGATCAGACAAATTACCTATGCCACCTATTCTCATTTTCTTATCTTCATCCTTAGCCAAATAGTCCCATGCAAGGGTGACAACATTTTGTAGCTGATGGTATTTTGGAAACGCGCCGGTCCAATTAAGTGCTGCGCGATAGTGATTAAGGTCGGATTCCAGTTCAGCTATGAGCGCAAGCTGGCCGTCTATATTAACCGTTGAGTGTTTCTTCAATATTTTTTGCAGTTCGTCCGGTTGTTTGTTGAACGTTTCCAGCTTGTTTTTAAGTGCCGGCTTGATGTCCTGGTTGTCTATGGCCAACAAAATCTCCAGGGGAGCACTATCCTGTGAAATAATCGGTATGTCAACCTCAAACTCAAATTGTGGCGGCTCATCATCGAAACGTATTACATTCCCGATATAGTGTTGCCGCATCCTGCCGGAACGGCCGGCTATGTTTTTGTAATCAAAAAAGTCAATCGGCTTATTGCCCTTTTTCTTATCAAATAAAATAACATTCTTAGCTGATGTGTTCACACCTTCGATCAACGTAGCCGTACAAAACAAAAATCGAATGTGGCCGAGGTTAAAAGCGTCAACAATAGAACTGCCGAGGTGCCGCGGGATGGCGCCGTGATGAAATGCAACACCACTTTTCAAAGCATTTATCAAGGACCAATCTTTATGTAAATGTTCGCCAATCCATTCACACATTTGAGAGATTTCAAGTGGCGTGGCTGTCGCATTCTCTCTTGCATGCACTGATTGATATTTAATAAATTCAGTCGCAAGCTCCGTACAGGCTGCCGGTGCCGCTACATATATAAGTGTTGGCTCTTTGATCTGTAATATCATCTCAAACAACCGTTCCCTTCGCTCGTCTCTTGCAATGCGCTTTTTTCCGGAAGCAACAGTGCTCTCATCGACAGCTACGGTGGCGAAATCAGTCTTTTGCCAAATGGCACCAAGCTTTTCCTGCACAACCAGTGGAATGCTTTTTACCGAAGGTCCAAGCATATAGAACTTGTTGGTGTGTTTTAACAACTTGTAAAATGCCTGATTGAGGACAATCGCCCTGTCATCCCCCCTGTCCATACTGAGTTTGTAAAATTCGTCAATGACGAAAAAATCAATATTGGGAAAGCGGTCATATTCCACCACTCTTTCGCCCGTAAACAAAAATATGTTGCCCATTTTTTCCGCTGGTTCCTGGCTGGTGGATACCAATACTTTGTAAGAATCACGGTATTTACCCAACTTTTTTCTTGTCTCATCCAGTAAGGCCAGCGTAGGTTGTATAATAACAATATTCTCATAGCGCCGGGATGCAACAATATCTTCAATCAGCAAGCTTTTTCCATAAGAGGTTGGAGCAGACAGGATAACAGGTTTTTCCCGTTCCAAGTCCAGGGAAACACTTAACTGTCCCTCATGGAAAATGACGCCCTCCAGATTATCTGATTTGTGCCCCAGGCAGCGAATTAGGGATGCCGTATTCAGCTCGCTTTGATCTGCATACGGATACAGCCCGGCGGCAGCTACCAGTTCATTCCACATCGGTATCGATTTTTCTGCTACCTTCTTTTTAACGATGGCATCTTTTACTCTTATGACCAAATTCCGGCCCTGCCGCTCTGTGTTATCGTCCAGAAGCAAATTTGAAGCAAATGACGCCAGGTCGAAGCTGTCATTATATTCTATCATTGACGCTTTGCGGATAAAATCCTTTGCTATATCATAATTCTGAAACCGCATTTTTTAAGTTTATACATTAGAGATCTAAATTACCTGCATCGCTTGTATGCGTTCATGCAATGCTTTATTTAAAGTTTTCTTGCAAGGTATTGGCAGCAGCAGGAGCACAAATTCAACATTGGCAATAGTATTCCCGTTATTAAATTGATTGAACAACTCACCGCATTCTTCTTCAAATTCCTTAAAATATTCAGCTGTATTGTCGGTGTGATTTAGAAACAGCTCGCTGTCGTATGTACAGGCCATGGGCATGATGAGGCTTTGGAAAATACTATCCAGGCGCTGATTTTTGTGGAGAAGCTGCTGCCAATGCCTGATATTGTCCGCATTTGCGGGAATTTTCCGGCTTACCAGATTAAATTGTTGACGTAAATAGTCGTTCTGCACATGTATCCTGATGTCTTTCAGTAAGTCCGCAATGCCTGCTTTCCCGCTATGATATAATTTAGACTCTCCCAACACAAGCTTCTTGTATGCTGGCCTATCAATTACGTGCACGCTGTCAAACCCGTGTGGCGGCACATTCACTGCATCCCGGAAAAAAATGGTTGATATCAATGGCACTGTCCCAAAAAAATCTCTCAGCAGCAAGTGCAAAATGAGCTCTCCGAATTCGCCACGGTTTTTAAATTTGTCCGTCGAGTAAATAGTATTGGCTGCATCCTTCATCCTTTCTACCATCTTGGTCATGTGAACATCCTGGCCTTGATGATAACCAAGCGCATATTCTGGAATGACTGATCTAATTATATCTACCAGCGGCTTCAGTCGAAATTGCTTCTGATCGAAACCGACATGATAACCACGCAATTCTGCGAGAGAAATCTTCTCTTCTATCACTAATTCGGATTCAAAAGGACGTGGTTGATTCATTTAAGTTGTTTTAGTTCATCAATTTCGGAGGAGTAAGTACTATGAGCATAAGGTTTCGAATGGTTCTAATACTTTAGCCTCTTTTGCAACTACCACTTTTTTACGGGTGGAAACTGTTAGCCCGTTTACAATAAAAAGTTCTTTTTGAGAGCAATTTTCAAATTCCACGGGTATATTCACGGCCCTTACATTGCTGTCAGTTTCACTGGTAACTGGCTGAACGCGCAAACAGTAATCACTGGAAAGAGGGTAATAGATAACAGAATCATCACGGATTTGTGATAAAGAAGGATCAACAGCAGCCTTATCAATTCCTTTTCCTAAATCGCCAAGGTTAACACTGAATCCGGGGTTGTCTGAGGTTAACCATCCACAATCAGCAGGGCTTTTCAGAATTACCCATTTTTTCGAAGAAAGTTTATTCCTGAAATTATCGCCGGCTATGATGAGCATTTGTTTGACATCAATAAGGCTGTTATTGTGCGAATGTTCTACACATGAAGTGTCTAATGCGATGCTTACCATTTTGGAATAATATAACCAGTTGGTTAAAGTTTCCTTGAATGATCGACCGGAGATAGGCTTTTCATGTCCTATAAGGCTGAGTACCTCTTTATAAGCCGAACGAATGTCTCCAACATCAGCGTTAAATAAGAGTTGCTGTATGGTATCCTTACTGACCACTAATGTATTTTCACTAGGATGTTCGCCAATCAGTGTCCAATCATTCTCACCGTGATTTTTGGAAAAATGGCTGAAATAGGTTCCGGCCGTGGAGGAAAGTGTAAGCGCGGTTGCCCTTGAAAAAGAGCCTTGCATATAACTGCAGTGGCTTTCTGTTATTTTACGTTCGGCAATCACGGTTTTTACGCTCATTATGATATCATCCATTAATGCCTCTCCCATTAAGTCTATATATTGATCAAAAGAGTTCTCCCAAAGAAACACATCCAACGCCTGACCAGGAATATAACCATCAGGATGAAAGGGGGTAGGTTGCTCATAGTTTAAAACAAAATCGCCCTCGCCATTATAATACATGCAGGTGCCGGCCGAGTTTTGTTGCAACTCTTCATAGATTTCATCAAGGCTATCACGGAATTGCTTTTTCATTTTATCATAATAATGAACAAGCCCGTCAACGCCAGAGATATTATTTTCGCCAATAATTTCCTTAAGGTATTCTACAGCTTCAAAGAGCTCCTTGTCTTTGAACATGGGCATAACCAAACGTTTCCCAAAAAGGTATTCGTATGTGCGCAGCAACTCTTCCTCTGTCATTTTTAAATCATCCACAAGCGTACCCAAAATCTTTTTCAGAATGGCAGAGTTAATATCAAGCAGGTTCATAAGTAATAAATTAATTTTTTAGGAATCAAGTGTCACAAAAATTTAGAGGCAATTTTCGTTCGCTGACGCGATATAAGCATCCGTAATGATGTTTCAGTGGTGCCCATCTGTTCTGCGATTTCCACGTAGGAGAACCCTTCGGCCAGCAAATTGAAAACCTGCCACGGCTTTTCCGGCATTGCTTGCTGCAGCCGCCCGAGCTGCATCCGTGCTTCAAAGGTTTCAAAGTGGTTGTTTGAAATAGCTGTTGATTCGACTTCCTCCAATTCGGTTACCCTGTGCCGTTTTACTTTGAACAGATCATTGCAAACATTATCGGCCTTTATAAATATGAGTTCTTCGAGCGTGTATTTATCACACTGGGATTTCCTGCTATTTTTTAAGGCCATTAAAGCAGTCAATTGAATAAGATCGTCAATCATGACGGCTTTGTCTCCCCTGTATTGGGAGCCTTTTAATCTCTTCCTGAAGTACTGATCCAGTTTGGGCATCAGGCGTTCAAAGGTTTTTGAAAACTCAAGATCCCGCATAAGCGTCTACGTTTTAAATTTTAAAAAATTTCTTCAAACAATGCAGACAAAGTTTGAAACGAGCAATAGGTTAGACGCCAGGGGTATGAGGTACGGGATACCTATATCAGAGGAAACTAATCTTATTTGTTGTTTTTATTTCCATTTTTGCCTTCACATATAGCATAACAGCAGCTTCTTATAAATTGTAACACCAAGTGTAAAAATTATTTTAGTGCCAATACAGAAATTGCTTATGCCTTCAGGCAGGTGTCAGATTTTATGCCAAGCGCAGGAGCAGACCCCAAAAGTGGTAAAAGACGTGTAAAAGCTGACAGTAATGCATATAGTGGAAATGTGTAATATATACGCAAACTGAAAAAAAATCCGATTTTAGGGGCGCCTCGGTGTGATAAACATTGTTTTTTACCGACAAAAATGCATTTTGGCATAACCGAGGTAGATAATCTGTACTATTTTCGTTAAGGAAATTTTTGTCAAATCTTTTATTTTGTCTAATAGTTGATTGGATAACTTATCCAATTTTATCCAGAATATTCATCTCAATGAACTTAACTATCTTAATTCTGCCCGCAAGCAAACGGGAATTATAAAACGCAGCAATTAATAAAAAAAGTTGAATTTTGATATCTGTTTCATTTTATCTACCTGAACCCATGTGAAGACAGTATGAAAATTCAAACAATTGACCCTGCAAGCAGCTTTTTCGCGGATGTAATTATCCTTGGAAAACAACATGCAAAAACCCTGGGGATGTTCCCAGAGGGGGCATTTTATGACCATGCTAAGAAGAAATTGATTTTCGGTGCAGTAGAAGAAGGAAGGCTGCTTGGTTATATATTGTTCAGGATAACACACTCTAAGCAGATCGTTTGTATTACCCATCTTTGCGTAAATACATCGTATAGAAATAAGGGAGTTGCACAGAATCTATTAAATGCTGTCCGGGATAAATATGTTCGGTTATACAGGGGAATCAGTTTAAGCTGCAGAAAAGACTATAAAGAAGCTTCACGCTTTTGGGAACTATATGGATTTAAGGCTATCCATAGTAAAAGAAGTAAAAGCAAAACCGAAAATTATTTGATAAAGTGGTGGTATGATTTTGGCAATTCAGACCTTTTTTCAAATAATGTATTGCATTCTCCCAAAATAAATGCTTTACTGGATTCCAATATTATCATGAAGATCAGTGATAATAATTGCAACGAAAATCAGGAAGCACTGGCGCTGATTGCGGACTGGCTAAACGACGAAACGGACTATTATTTTGCTCCGGAGGTATTTAACGAAATAAACCGCGATACAAATTTATCGCGTGCAAATGCCACACGTAGTTATGTTCACAATTTGCGTGAAGCCAGGTTTAACCCGGAAGAAAGAAATCAGATCATTCAGCAGTTGCATTCTATTATAAAAGGCAAATCTTCGAATGATGAATCCGATAAAAAGCAGTTGGCAGAGTGCATTTCTGCTGGGATAGACTATTTCATTACGCTAGACACTAATCTGCTGAATGTCAGCGAAGGAATTTATGAACGTTTTTCTGTCAAAGTATTACGGCCCGCAGATTTTGTATTGCATATAGATTATAATATTAAAGGGAAAAATTATCATTCCTTCCGCGTTGCCGGTGCAAACTATACTTATTCAAACATCAAAGAAGCCGAATTAGAGGACCTTGTCGACGCCTGCTCACTGAATGTAGAAAAGGGAGAAAAGAAACATCACCTAAGGCAAAGGCTTACTTCTGTAATTGCAAATGTGCAAAACAGCACAATACGGATCGTGCGTGACAATAACAGGCTTTGTCTTGGATATTTCGCTGTAAGCATAGCAGAGAAAAAATTGTCTATAAAGATCCTGCGGACTGCAAATAAAAAAATTGCGGACATTTTATTTCAGCAATTGATTAAGGATATCCTGTCAATTGGAGTTGAGAAAGAGTGCGCTGTCATCGAGATGGAAGAGGAGCTCTTGTCTGAAGAGCGAAAATTGATTCTCACTTCTTTTGGATTTGAATGCAGGAGTAATGCATGGATAAAAATAATTTTAACAGGACAGTTGGAATTGGTGAAGACTATTACCACTAATAAAACGATAGGACAATTTTGGGATGTGCCCGCCATAGTTAACCATTTTGAGAATTTGCAAAAGGAGGAAAACAATCTTTTCAAACTATCACTTGAGAGAAAATTATGGCCAGTTAAGTTTATTGATGCGGAAGTGCCGGTGTATATCGTTCCTATTAAACCGTATTGGGCGGGGCAACTTTTTGATTATTATATTGCTGGAAACAGCCTGTTTGGGGCTACCCCTGAATTGTCGTGGCTAAAAGAAAATATTTATTATAGAAGCGTCAGGCCGGTTACTGAAATTGCACCAGGGAGAATATTGTGGTATGTTAGTACCGAAGAGAATGGAATATCGCGAAGGGATAAAAGTATTGTTGCCACCTCTTACCTCGAAGAGGTTCATACCGGTCCGGCGAAAATATTATTCCAAAAGTTTAAAAATTTTGGCGTCTATGAATGGAGGGATATTTCCAAACTAGCTAATAATGACCCCCTTAAAGAAATCAAAGTATTAAAGTTTGGTGATACAGAGGTCTTTAAAAAGACTGTACCTTTAACAGCCATTAACGGGATAATGAAAGAGTTCGGAAGGCCAATTAATACCTTTCCATCACCTGTGGAGGTGACGTCGGAAATATTTAATGCGATTTATCTTTTAGGCAAAAAATAAGAACATGAGCAGAGTGTTAGTCGTGTCTATTAAACCAGAGTATGCGGAAAAAATATTTAACGGGCAAAAGACAATTGAGCTCAGAAAAGCAACTCCATCTGTTTCGCCCGGGGATACAGTGATCATTTATTGCACCAGTCCTGTTAAAGCCGTGCTGGGCATGTGTAAAGTAAAAGAAATAATCAAAATAACCCCTGCACGGATGTGGGTCAAATACCAGGCTAATCTTGGGATTGAACAGGTAAAATATGATGAATACTATTCAAGTAGTCAGCATGCGATTGGAATTGTGCTTACCTCCGTTTGTAAATTTGATACTCAGGTATCTTTAAAAACTATAAAACAAATTTTCCCGTTTTTTCAGCCTCCGCAAACTTTTCGTTATTACAATAAATCTTTTGTATTTAAGACATTCTTACAGAAAGCTATTTAAAATTGCCACAAGATGAACTGTCTGTTCTGTAAGCAAAATTCAGATCAATCTAAAAGTGTTGAACACATTATCCCATTCAGTTTGGGTAATCAAGAACATATTTTACCGAAAGGGGTCGTGTGCGATTCCTGCAATAATTATTTCGCATTAAAAATTGAAAAGGTGCTTCTTGAACAAGACTATTTCAGGAGTGTGCGAAGCCGTAATAACATCCTGAATAGAAAAGGAAGACAGGTGGCAGAAATCGGAATAATTTCCCATCCCGAAGGTTGTGTGGTTGATGTCTATAAAACAACTGATGGAATAATAGTGGAAATTCCAAATAAAAAGATTCAGGAACTCATAAGGTCGGGAGCCACAAGGAGCTTGTATTTGCCATTGTATTCCGGTCCAATAGCAAATGACCTTGTATTATCAAGGCTGCTGGGCAAAATGTCAATTGAGGCGCTGACTAAAAAGTTTATTTCTATCGACGGATGGGAAGACGAAACAATATACAAACGGGAACTTGACATGCTTAGAAATTATGCGAGGTATGGAAATCATACGATTCGGTTTTGGCCGTACTACCAGCGTAACATTTATGACGAAGGGGCCTCTTTTTTCGATTTGGAGCGCTCCAAAGGATCCTTTGAGATTTTACACGAGTACACTTTTCACTATTCAACTGAAGGAATATTATACTTCATTATTGTAATTATGGGTATTGAATATACAATAAACATGGCTGAGCCCGAAATAAAAACATATGAAAAATTAATAAAAGAAAGAGATTATAAAGGCTTTCTTTCAGAGCCGCTGAAGACAGATAGTTAAGAAAGTTTCCTTTATGCACGCCCTATGAATGCGTGTTGTTTTTATCTTGATTTTTACCCGCCTCATGCTTTACGAGCTTTAATAACAGGCCATTAATGGACTTTTTACTGTACCCGCGATCCAGCAACTCCTGGTAATAATTTCTTTGTTTTCTTCTGAATGGCACCGAGAAACCGGCACCGTTTTTTGTGCGTTTGTAAATCTTGCCACCCGCGACAGCATGTATTCCTTCTGCAAAATCAGTTATATCGGTCGATTTGTCTATATAACCCTTCGCACCATCTTCAATAATTTCTTCTGCATCGAACGGGTTGAGATTCTCGGCAATTACCAAAACCTTTATCGTGGTAAAATAGTTTTGAAGTAACCGGTTAAGTTCTAAGCCGTTTACATCACGCAGGTGCAGTTCAATCAGCGCTATGTCGGGAAAAGGTAGTTTTTTCAGCAAATTCAAAAATTCTTCCGCGGTTGACGCTTCATGCGTAACCTGTATATCATTTTGGCAGTCAAGGAAAGCCTTAAGGTTATCGCGGAACTGCAAGTCTTTGTCCACCAATGCGATTGTTATCATATGCCAGCTATTTACGGTGTTAGATAAGGCAAAAATAACGATTGTTAGTTATTTGTGCCAGTCAGGTTTTCGTTTGTACGAACAACTGGCGCAGGTCGATGTCGAGGAACTGGGCGATCTGGTAGAAGGTTTCGACGGAGGGCTGTTTGTCGTTGGTGCACCAGAGGGAGACGGTAGATTCGGCCTTGTTCAGCCCGCGGGCGAGTTCGCGGCTGGTGACGCCTTTTTCCACGAGGACAATTTTTATCCGGTTCAGTTGCCTTTTCGACATTATTGATGACAATTGATGCTTCGGCAAATATACCCGTGTACGAAAAGCAGGTTAAAAATATTTTATTTTACATCTAAAATATTACCTAATATACTAATTGTTTTTACTTTAATTAGTAGCTTTATCTCCGGAAAGGGTAATTTTCAATAGTTTTACAGATAACTGCGAATTATCAAGTGTCAGCAAACACAGTGATCCATACCGAGCAAGCGCTCTTCGGCCTCATTGCCGGGGGCGACACGGCTGCCTTCCGTGAACTGTTCGATTTGTATGTGCCCCGGCTGCAGCCAGTGGTGGCGGGGATCATTGAGAATGAGTCTCATGTGAAGGATATTTTGCAGGAAGTGTTTTTGTTATTGTGGACGGGACGTGAAAAGCTGGCCGGAGTGGAATCGCCCCGGAACTGGATCTTCAAAACCATGTATTTCCAATGCTACAAGTACCTGCGCCAGCAGGCGGTCAGGTCGAAGGCCCAGGAAAAAATGCTGAGTGAACTCAAAGGACAGCCACTACTAAACCAGGTCGAAGAATACACCTCTTTTGAAGAAACCTCGAAATTGATCCGGGAAGCGGTGAACGGCCTCCCGTCACAGGCACAGAAGATCTACAGGCTTCGCAGGGAACAGGATATGCCTATAGCCGATATTGCCGAACAACTGAATATTGCCCCTAAGACCGTCAAGAATTCCCTCACCCGCTCTCTCGACGCTATCCGAAGCCATCTCGAGGAAAACGGGATCGTTGTACCGCTGTTTTTACTTGCTTACTGGATGCTCTAAAAAAATATTTTCAAACCAATAGGGACTTTTGGTTTAGTTACGGTTCGTATTAGTGTATGCCAAACGAACGACTCACATATTTGCTCGTGCAGGCCAGCCGGAAACAGGCGACCGCGGAAGAGTATGACGAGCTGCTGGGCCTGATACAGGGAGACAGCACGGGCGACGTGTTGCAGGAACTGGACGAACTGCACGCGCCTGCGGCTGTAACACCGTTTACCGAACATGAACGGGACGCGATGTTTGAAGCGGTGCTGTCCGCAGACCGCCCCACAAAAGTCGTGCGACCGTTCTTCCGCCGCTGGATGGCCGCTGCTGCGGTCATAGCGCTTATTGCAGGCACTTACTTCTTTGTGGCGCGTAACAATACTCAAGCACCGCCGGTGGCCCAGAAACCGGCTAATTTACCGCCAGGGCACCAGGGGGCTATACTGACGCTCTCTAATCACCAGCAAATCGTGCTGGACAGCGCCGCCAATGGCAGCCTCGCCAACGAAGGCGGTACCACCGTGCAAAAGACAAACGGGCAGATCACCTATATAGCAGGCAATACCAATACCGTATTATATAACACCATGACCACGCCAAGGGGCAGGCAGTTCCAACTGGTGCTGCCGGATGGCAGCCGGGTATGGCTGAATGCTTCCTCCTCTATTACCTATCCCACGGCTTTTACTGGTAATGAGAGAAAAGTAACGGTTACGGGTGAGGCTTATTTTGAAGTACAGCATGATGCCAGCAAGCCTTTCAGCGTGGTAACGGCTAAGGAAACGGTTACCGTGCTTGGGACCCATTTTAATGTGATGGCGTATGATGACGAACCGGCCATTCACACCACCTTACTGGAAGGCTCGGTAAAGGTCAGTGCGGGCGGACAAAACAATATCATCAGGCCGGGTGAAGAAGCCGTATTAGCGAATAACAGCTTACAGGTAAAGAAAACGGATACCACCAATGCAGTCGCCTGGGTGCGTGGACAGATGGCTCTGGAAAACGCGACGATCGAAACCGTGATGCGGCAGGTGTCGAGGTGGTATAACGTGGATGTCAAACTGGAAGGGGATATGCCGCCGACGAAGTTTTTCGGGATGATAGACAGGAACGTGTATTTACCAGATCTATTGAGTGTGCTGGAAGCAAAAGGCTTCCAGACAAGGATGGAGGGGAATACCCTTATTGTATCAGCAAAATAAACCACCATATATATGAAAACGTAAAAAACCCAGGGCACCCAATAAAAAAACCGGCAGTGCAGCGAACACTCCCGGTCGGACGTTGGGTTCACCCATACAAACCAGCCAAAACTGAATTAAACTGATTTACACAAAAACCCAAACAAAACGAAGGTATGCAACTAACTGCGTTAAGCAAAATACTGCGTATTATGCGGCTAACAGTCTTTTTACTCCTGATCGGCATCCTGTCTGCCAGCGCGAAAACCAAGGCACAGGTGAGCATGGTGAAAGAAAAGATCACCCTCAAACAGGCGCTTGAGTCCATCAAACAGCAAACAGGGTACTCGTATTTCGGCGACCAGGCCCTGATCGACAACGCGCCCCTTATTAACGTCTCCCTTAAGGACGCCACACTAACCGAAGCCCTGGACCAGTGTACCAAAAGCGCCAACCTCGCCTACGAGATCAAAGGCAAAATCATTTATATCAAGGCCAAGACGCCTGCCCCGGAAAAAAAAGAAGAAGCGCCCATAGTGCCTAACCCACCGCCACCGAGCGAGATCCATGGCCGCGTAGTTGACACGACCGGCGCCCCGCTGGCCAATGCCGCCGTATCCATCAAAGGCACCAAACACGGCACCCAAACCGGCGCCGACGGCAAGTTCAGCCTCACCTATACCGAATCTAACATAACCCTCATCATTTCCTATACCGGCTTCGAAACCCGCGAATACATCCCGGGTAGCGACAACAGTGTGCTAATAGTAATTAAAGCCAGTACGAACGCACTGGATGAAGTCGTGTCAAAGGGCTACTACAAAACTACCCAGCGTTATAACACCGGGAGTGTTTCTAAAGTAGACGGAAAGGAACTGACCATTCAGCCGGTCACTGATCCTCTGTTGGCTTTAGAAGGAAAAGTGCCCGGGTTGTATATCCAACAAAGCTCCGGGGTGCCGGGCGCTTTCAGTACGATCCGTTTACGGGGCGCAAATAATATACCCAGCAATGGGGCCGGTACTTTAGCCACCCTGAATGATCCCCTTTTTATTATTGACGGGGTACCTTTTAGTTCGCAGTCGTTAACGAACCCAGTAGTTGGCGGCGGAATTCTGGGCACACCAAGCCTAACAAGCGACGGCGCTAACCTTAATGCTGGCTTAGGACTCGGCTTAAGCCCCTTTGCATCCATTAACCCAAATGATATTGAAAGCATAGAAGTATTAAAGGATGCCGATGCAACGGCTATTTATGGCACAAGAGGTGCTAACGGCGTGGTATTGATCACTACTAAAAAAGCAAAAGCCGGCCCAACAATGGTGAACCTTTCAATGAAATACGGGACGAGCAAACCTACCCGTTTAGTTGATATGATGAATACACAGCAATACCTTGAGATGCGAAGAGAAGCCTTTAAAAATGATGGGCTTGTTCCCGGACCAAGCGATTATGATATCAACGGGGTATGGGATACCACAAGATATACAAATTGGCAAAAAGTATTGATTGACCGGCCCGCCAGCTATTTGACCACCAATCTGACGATTTCCGGGGGGTCTGCCACTACCCAGTTTTCGATGAGCTTAGGATATAACAACCAGGGGACGAGCATGCCGGGTGATTATTCCAGCCAAACGGCGACGGTTCACAGCAATATTCATCATAGTTCAACCGACAAACGTTTTGACTTGAGTTTAACAGCTGATTATTCCTATTTGAATAGTAATCTTCCTACAGATAATCTGGCAAGTTATATCAACTACGCGCCGGATGCCCCTGCTTTATATACAGCCTCCGGTGAGCTAAACTGGCAGCTCTATAATGGAAGAGAGACCTGGAACAATGCTTTGGCTTTTACTAAAGCTAAAGCATTGGCAATTACCCAAAGGTTAGTAAGCAACCTGTTTCTGAGTTACCGGGTTCTTCCCGGTTTGGAACTGAGCAGCAGTTTTGGTTACAATACGGCCAATGCGAGTCAATCCAACCAATTTCCAGGAACTTACCAGCCTCCTTCCGAATCTTATAATCTCCAGGCGGACCGGGGCACTACTTTTGGTAATACGGAATCGAATTCATGGATCATTGAGCCGAAACTAAGCTATCAATTACAGATAGCCAAGGGTCGTTTTGATGCGAGCGCGGGAATCAGCCTGATCCATACAAATACTCAATACGATGCATTTTATGCAAACGGTTTTGCCAGCGATGCCTTAATTGCTAATCCATCCGCCGCATCAACTTTTGCGCTTTCCGGATATAACATAAGTAAGGATGCGCAAAGCGGCGGTTTTGCCCGCATCGGTTACAACTGGGAAGGGAAGTATATTGTAAACCTGACCGGCCGGCGGGATGTAAGCAGTAAGTTCGGTCCCGGCAAACAATTTGGCAATTTTGGCTCGGCAGGGGCAGCCTGGATATTCTCAGAAGAGCCATTTATGAAAAAGAATATCCGGTGGCTTAGCTATGGAAAACTCCGGGCCTCCTATGGCACCACAGGAAGTGACCAGATCCTCCCTTACAGCTTTTTAAGTACCTATGCATTCCCCTACCAGGCAAGTACTTACCAGGGTGTGGTGAATTTGGCTCCTACGGGTTTGTCCAACCCTACGCTGGAATGGCAACAAACCCGCAAACTGGAGGCGGCGATTGACCTGGGATGGCTGGGTGACCGTATCAACCTAAGCGTTGACTGGTACAGGAACAGAAGCGATAATCAATTGGTGGGTTACAGTCTACCCTATTTGGCTGGATTTACTTCGGTTGCTTCAAACCTGCCGGCCTTGGTCCAGAACTCAGGAGTTGAAGTGGTCATAAATACCACCAATATCAAAACAAAGGAGTTAAACTGGTCCTCTTCGTTCAATATATCAACCAACCAGAATAAACTGGTTGACTATCCCAATTTTGATCAAAGCGGTTTTACGAACCGATACCAGGTTGGCCAGTCCATGTTTATCCGTTATGTGCCCCATTATCTAGGGGTTAGCCCACAGACGGGGCTTTATCAATTCGCCACAAAAACTGGAACCGGATCATCGCCCAACGCTACATCCGATTATGTTTTTACCAAGCCTGTTACCCAGCAGTATTTTGGAGCTTTACAAAATAGCGTGACCTATAAAAGAGTTACACTGAATTTTTCGATCCAGTTTGTTAAGCAATACGAGCCCAATTTTTGGGCGGGATCAAGGGTCCCGGGATTTTTTAATGGAAATGTTGGCAATACCTTACCCATGGTGTTTGACCGGTGGACGCAGCCGGGGGATGAAAGTCCTTTTCAAAAATTTGCAACTGTTCGCAGTTCGGCTGCTACCATTGCCTACAATGCTTTCAAAATCAGTGATGCTACTTTTTCGGATGCATCTTTTATCCGCGTTAGGAACATCGCTGTTTCCTGGGAATTGCCTTCTATCTGGAAGAAGAAGCTGCACCTGCAAAACGCCCGCTTCTCTATGCTTTGCCAGAACCCATTCACGTTTTCCAACTACGCAGGGCTTGACCCGGAAACATTGTCCCTGTTACCTCCTATGCGCACCATTACAGGCGCCATTAACATAACTTTTTAAAAAAGCAAATCATGACAAAAGAGTATAACCGATTCAGCTTTAAAATACATAGCAGTGCGCTTTTACTATTTAGCTTGTTGTTTATTGCAGGGCTTGTGAGCGGTTGCAAAAAACTTGTGGATGTAGGCCTTCCTTCTAATCAACTGGTAGCTCAAAGCGTGTATAATGACAATATTCTGGCTACCGGCGCTATGACCAATATTTATACCGACATGTGTAATAATAGTAATCTTTCTTATAATATCGCCGTAACTACAGGTATTTCCGGAGATGAATTGGAATACCGGGGAAATGACGCCGGTATTATTTCTTTTTATCAAAACCACCTTGATGCAACAAGTGGCAGCGGTGATGTTTCCTTTAGCTTAACTTGGGGTAATCTTTACTCGTATGTATTCCAGGTCAATTCACTGTTGGAGAATTTACCGGGTAGTCCAGGTGTTTCCCCTGCTGTCAAGAAGCAGTTGGTTGGTGAAGCACAGTTTGTGCGTGCATTCTGCTTTTTTTACCTGACTAACTATTTTGGAGATGTCCCCCTGGTTATCAGCACAGATTATAACATTAACGGGAAAATTGCCCGTTCTTCCAGGACAGATGTATATAAACAAATCTTTACTGACCTTAGGAATGCAGAAGTTAATTTGAATGTCAATTTTGTTGATGGAACGGATACTGCTGCGACTACGGACAGAGTGCGACCGACTAAATGGGCTGCGTTAGCGCTTGAAGCAAGAGCTTATTTATATACCGGACATTACGATAGTGCAATTGCGAAAGCTTCAGCGGTCATCGCAAACGCCGGAACATTTTCTTTAGAGGCTGATCTAAATAAGGTATTTCTCACAACCAGCCGGGAAGCGATCTGGCAATTAGCAGTACCTACTCCAGGAAATGCTACTATCAATACTAGAGATGGCAATTTCTTTATCTTGACCTCCATGCCGGCGGATAACCAGGTTGTGCTTAGCCGGAGGTTACTCAATATTTTTGAAGCGAATGATAAGAGAAGAATTTATTGGGTTGATTCTTTTATGACGACAACTCCTTCAGATACGTTTTATTTTCCTTATAAATACAAAGTGAATGTTTGCGATCCCGGAAATATAACGGAATATACGATGGTATTTCGCCTGGCCGAACAATACCTGATCCGGGCCGAGGCAAAGGCTATGAACGGTGATGTTGCCGGTGCCATAGTTGATCTTAATGCAATCCGTCAGCGTGCGGGTCTTGGCAACTATCCTGCCAACACGACCGATCAAAAAGTTGTTTTGGCGGCTATTACCCGGGAGCGGCAGGCAGAGCTCTTCACCGAATGGGGGAACCGATGGTTTGACTTGATACGGACCAACCAGATTGGGGCTGTTATGGGAACTCCTGGTAATGTTTGCCAGCAAAAGGGGGGTGTTTGGGATAATGATAATCACCAGGAGCTGTTCCCGATTCCACAAAGAGAATTGCTTTATGATCATAATATGACTCAGAATCCAGGTTACAATTAATATTTGAAAACAGACAACAATGAAACAATTACTTATTATACTAATAGCAGGTTGCTTCCTCTATTCCTGCAAAAAAGACCAGGCACTTGGCCTGTTATCTAATGTAAGTTCTCTAAACGTAATAAACGCGATACCGGGCAGTTCAGGTCTTGTGACAAATATTAATAACCGTTTGCTGAATTACAGAACAGGTAGCCAGATTGCCTATGGCAATTATAAGTTGTACAATTTTGCGGGGGGCAGTACCAGCGTAGTGGTAAAACAGATCGCCGATACGATCAATTCGGTGTACACCAATACCCTGAATTTGCCCGGTTACACTGCACATTCCCTATTTCTATCTGGGACGGCTATTTCACCGGATACACTGTTGGTGGAAGATCACCTGACACCCGCTTCCAGTCACCCGAATGATAGTGTAACCCATATCAGGTTCGTAAACCTTTTGGTAGGCTCCAACCCGGTAAGCATTAATATACAGGGCAGCCCGGCAGGTTCTGTACAGGCCAGTCAATCGTATAAAGCCATTACCGGGTTTACAGATTTCGCGGCGACATCAGCTATACCCAGTTATGTATTTGAGTTTAGAGATGCCGGAACGGGCGCCTTGCTCAAGAGTTATACCCTCACAGGAGTTAATCGAGCTAGTTCTACGACTGCCAATACGATTCTTTTCAAGTACCTGACGATTGTGTTGGACGGGCGGGCAACAGGCAGTCCTGACCCTAATGTTTTCCTGGTCAATAATTTTTGATGAGGCACTCAAAATAGATATAGCTGTAGTCTTTTATTGGTAACAAAAACCCGTGCTGCTTAAAACAACCAGTTCTCAGCGCAGTGCTTGCTATATTAATTATAACTCATCCCATTTTTGGTTGCTTTAGGCGAGGCCTAATCTGAAAAAAAATAATTATGAAAAGTATCAACAGTATAATTATTCTTTGTTTACTGTTTATGATCGATTGCTTGCATTCGCAGCCAGTTAGCAGGTCAAAGCCAATTATTGACAGCAATGCTATCATCAATTGGCCTTCTCTTGGGCCCTATGCCCAAATTACCCCGGACGGGCAATTCATTAAGTATCAATTATTAAACCGTGCCGTTGGTTCCAAAAGTTTGATCGTGCAGTCCACGAACAACAGTTGGAAAAAGGAATTTCCTAATACTGAAAATGGTGTATTTAGCAAGGATAGCAAATTGTTTATTTTTTCAAATAATGATACTGTGTATTTGCTGTCTCCTGGAACGGAACATACAGATCGTATTGAAAATATCATGACCCATGATCTTGCTCCTTTTGATATTTGCGAATGGCTAACTTATTCATTAAAGGATTTACCTCAGACGCTTGTTGTCAGGAATTTACTTACTGGGCAGGAGATAGTGCTTGACAGTGTTAACAATCATTGGTTCGACCCCAGGGCAAAATACTTGCTGGTTGAAAAAGATTTGTCCCGTCCCGGTGATACATTGCGACAATTACAACTGATATCTTTGGCGGATAAAAAAAGCAGCACGATATGGTCAACGAAAGAAAATCTTTCAAAAGTAGAGGATATAACTTTTGATAAAGAAAGTGAACAAATCTTTATTAGAATAAAGAAGAATGCCACTAACTACTTGTGGTACTATAAAAAAGGGACGGGCCATGCACAAGAAATAACAAATGTCAATTCAGACAACCTTACCGGTTGGTCATTAAGAAAAGCTGAAGGCCTTTCCAAAAACGGAAGTTATATCTTACTAAATCTTGAAAAGAATGCCGATCCGGTTCCTCCTGCAGACCCGGCCGCCGTTAAAGTGGATATATACCGTTATAGCGATAGTATTTTGCCATACAAGCAATATGATCTTAAGTACAAATCACAGGCTGCGATAAATACCGGTAACAATAAAATCGTATTTGTCACAAACAAGGATGAAAACATCCTAACCAGGAACAACAACTATGCATTGGTTAGTACTATTAACACCCAGATTCGGTCCACGTGGCCGTGGTGGCCCCGCTTAAAAGACAATACAATTTGCCTGGTTTCATTAAAAGACGGTTTACGGATCCCGCTAAATAATAGCCTGAATAATTTCGATTTTCACGCTTCGCCGGACGACCGATATTTCGTCTATATTGATAATGAAAGTTCAGGGTATTATAGCCTTGATCTTCGCTCTATGAAGTCTCAAAAAATCTCCCAGTCTATTCCTGATTCCTGGTTCCATTTTGAAGACTTAGAAAATCCGATTTCAGGCAGAGCCCTGGGAGTCTCCGGTTGGCTGCCCGATCAAAAAGCAGTGCTGGTGTATGATCAATACGACATTTGGCAACTTGATCTTTCCGGTAAAAGTGCTCCCATAAATATCACAAAAGGGTATGGCCGTCGACATCATATAAAATTTCGCATAATTGATGATAATGCCGAAAAAGAATACTTGCCAAAAGAAGATGTTATTTTGACAGCTTTCGAAACTACGACAAAATATAACGGCTTTTATCACCTTCAGCTTGGGAGCCCTAAAGAGCCAGATTTGTTAACCATGGGGCCTTTAACTTATTACAGAGCCTGGACTCAAAAAGGCCATTCATACTCATTTAGTGATGGTATGAAGCCTGTAAAGGCAGCCGATTCAAATGTGTGGATTGTCCAGCGGCAATCTTCGATTAGCGCCCCAGACTTCTGTATTACGCGGGATTTTAAAAATTTTACAGTTCTCACGGACATACATCCTGAAAATCAATACAACTGGCTAACAACTGAACTGGTCACTTATTCACAGCTTGACGGTACGGCAAGCCAGGGTGTTTTATATAAGCCCGAGAATTTCGATCCCGCCAAAAAATACCCGCTGATTTTTAACTATTACGAGAAGCTCTCACACCGATTGTACGAATTTCCTCTACCGGATTTTTTTGCTGACAATATCAATATTCCGTGGTTTGTGAGCAGAGGCTACCTGGTATTTACGCCAGATTTTCATTACACGCTAGCTGTAAAGTCGGGTAAGGTCGTAGGGGACTACGCTGTAAACTCAGTTGCGGGAGCAATTAATTACCTGGTGAAACGCTCCTACATTGATGCTAAAAGAATAGGAATACAGGGGCATAGTTTTGGAGGAGGGGAGACGCTGTTCCTGATCACCCATTCCAGCCTGTTTGCGGCAGCTTGCGCAGCCGCGCCTACCGTCAGTGATGAAATAGCTTCTACACTTGGCTTTGATAGAGCACATCCCGGCGATCCAATGAACGGAAGGTTTCAGCATGCTGAAAAAGGACATGATAGGATAGGTGCAAGCATATGGCAACGCCCCGACTTATATCTCAGGGCATCCCCCATCTTACAGGCTGACAAAGTATCTGCCCCATTGCTTTTAATGCACAACCAGGGAGACGAATCCGTTGATTGGAACCAGGGAGTTATGATGTTTATGGCCCTCCGGCGCCTGCAAAAACCCGCCTGGATGCTGCAATATGATAATGCCGACCATAACCTTGATGGCAAAAATGCTATTGATTACACCATCCGGATGACACAGTTTTTTGACTATTACCTCAAGGATGCATCACCCCCTAAATGGATGACGGACGGCATTCCAAGACGGCTAAAGGGGATAGTTACCGGTTTTGAGTTAGTGCCGGGAAAGAAACCATAGATTATTTTAAACAAACAAAAATTAATAAAAATGCGAAAGATATTATTGGTGCTGACTGCATTTATTTGTTTTCAAATAGCCGAAGCGCAGGAAAAGGGCGTTCATTTTGAAAATACCTTAAGCTGGAATGAAATAAAAGCAAAAGCCCTGGCTGAAAATAAGTACATATTTGTTGATTGCTATACAACCTGGTGTGGCCCCTGTAAATTTATGAGCCTGCATATATTTCCACTAGAAGAAGTAGGAAAGGTTGTGAACGAAAAATTTGTTTGTGTCAGTATTCAAATGGATACTACAAACAGTGATGATGAAAATGTGAAAAGTTGGTACAAGGATGCCCAAGCGCTGGCAAAAGAATATGGCGTTAATTCCTATCCCAGCTTTCTGTTTTTTAGTCCCAGCGGGAAAGCGTTGCACAAAGCAACCGGGAGGTCGCGGGATTCTGCCGATTTTATAGCAACTATAAATAGCGCCCTAAATGAGGATAAGCAATATTTCCGCCTTATGACTGAATATAAGGAGCATCTACATGATTCTTCTTTTCTGTCCAATGCTATCCAGGCTGCAATGAAACTTCAGGATTGGAAAAATTGTTCAAAAATAACTGATGCCTATATTGATTGTATTAAAAGTCCTTTTAACAAAACAAACCTCCAGCTAATAGCTCAAACCATTGATTCGTCCCGCGATAAAGGATTTCAGTTATTTCTTTCCCATACTGCTGAAGTGGATACTGCTTTAGGTGTCAATAGTGCCAACGAGAAACTGATAAATGTGATGTGGGTCGAGGAGATTAATCCAATTCTTAAGGGCAGTTCAGTGGTCAACTGGGAAAGGGAATATGATCGGTTAAGGAAAAAATATCCGGTGCAAGCTGAACAGATTATCGCAAAAGTAAAATGGCAATACTATCGCAGGAGAAAAATGTGGAAAGAATACGGGCAGGCTTTAGTCTTTTATATGGATAAGTATGGCGCCATAGAATACTTTGGCGATGCATTTAAGTTAAATGGATATGCCTGGGATATATATTTACATTGTACCGACAGGTCAGTACTCGACCGTGCATTGGGCTGGGGCTTAAGAATACAGATTGATTCAAAAAAAGTGCCCCTACATCAATTTTGCGACACATATGCCAGCTTGCTGTATAAGACGGGAGATGTAAAGGGCGCTATAACCTGGGAAGAAAAGGCCAAATCCATTGTTGATGCAAATAATGAAACGGACGCCTCAAAACAATACGCCCAGAAAATAGCAGATATGCATAAAGGTGAAAAAATATGGGAGCACGAAAAGTAGATTATGGCTGGAACCGGTCTGCCATCACAAATATCATCGTGCAATATATTGCTCAATTCCAGGATAAAGAAAATTCCTGACCCTTGACTTTGAATGGTATTAGAGATTTCCAAACGCTGATTGATAAATCAGGCTCCAAACAATACCTGGATGCGTAAGGCATGTGCAGGAATGGAACCCGGCATGCCGTATCTAAGAAATATTTAAAGATTTAACAGATTAATCGGTTCAATAAAATGAAATATTTTTTGACGGTTTTTGCATGCATGTTCCTGTTACCAGGCTTCGCCCAGCTAAAACCCAACTGGCACAACCTTGACCTGCAGCAGGACAGCTTGTTTGGCATCAGCACTGAAAAAGCTTATATAACGCTGCTAAAAGATAAAAGGCCGCAGCATGTTATTATTGCCGTTATTGACGGGGGCGTCGATTCCCTACACGAAGATTTAAAAGGCTTACTTGACCCGCATGGCTGGAGTTTTATTGGCTCGGCCAAAGGCAATGTACGGTATGATAATAATGAGCTTACAAGGCAGGTGCGGCAACAGGGACTGTATTTTGCAGGCAAAGATACCAGCCATTTGCATGGTGGAGCTCTTAAGGCATACTATAAATACCTCGTAGAAAAGCAGGACGTGGACAAGCAACACACAGATGCGGTTAATACACTTAACGGCATGCGTAATTTCAGGATAATACTGGATACTATTGTTCAACTGATCGGTAAGGATTCGCCAACACTGGCAGATTTTAAAGCGTACAAGCCAAGCAATTCAAACCAACAATATGTTAAAAAGATAATGATAGAGTCATTAAATAACAATGATGATTATAAGAATTTCCGATCACACGAACTGGAAGGACCTATCGAGCACTTTCATATATTGGCAGACTACCGGTTAAACACTGCCTATGACCCCCGTCCTGTGTATGTAGGCGATCATTATTTTAACAGCAAGGAACGTCATTACGGTAATGCGGACTATATGGGGCCTGATGCAAGGCACGGTACCCATGTCGCAGGTATCATTGCTGCCAAACGTGATAACGGCATTGGTATGAATGGTGTGGCTGATGATGTAACCATTCTCCCCATTCGTGTAGTACCCGATGGGGACGAAAGGGATAAGGATGTTGCCAACGCCATCCGTTATGCAGCAGACCATGGTGCAAAAGTGATCAACATAAGTTTTGGGAAATACTACAGCCAGGATAAGAAAGCCGTGGATAAAGCAGTGAAATACGCGCTGCGAAAAGATGTACTTATCATACAGGCTGCCGGCAATGAGAACAAGAATATTGATATGGTGCCAAGTTTCCCCAGCCGCAGATTCTTAAATGGCAAAACCGCAGGCGCCTATATTGTCGTGGGGGCATCGGGTGCTAAAAATGACTCAACGTTAAAGGCGTCCTTTTCAAACTTTGGGCAAACAGCCGTTGATGTATTTGCACCTGGTGTACAAATCTATTCCTGTATCCCGGGTCAGCGTTATGATTCATATAACGGTACCAGTATGGCGTCACCGGTGGTGGCCGGCCTGGCTGCTTTGATCAGGGAATATTACCCAAAGCTCTCTGCCAAACAAGTCAAGGAGATCATTCTTGCTTCTGTTGTTAAATCACCCTACTTAGCAAAATACTGTATCACCGGCGGTGTAGTGAATGCGTACGAAGCATTGCTGTTGGCGGCGAAATATCGATGATAAAAATTGAAAATCAAAATGAAATATTATGATGAAACTGATTTTCCTGGGCGCGTTCTTATTTGTAGCAGCAAAACTATATGCACAAAAACCAGACCCAGTGCATTGGCAGTATTCGGCAAAAAAAATTGATAACAAGACCTACGAAGTGCATATTACTGCCAACATGGATGATCCATGGCATATATACTCGCAAACACAACCCAAGGAAGCAATCGCCATACCCACTAAAATATCATTTTCGAAAAACCCTTTGCTTGTTGTTACCGGTATCCCAAAGGAAATTGGGAAGAAAGAAAAATACGAAGATGATAATGCTGGTATCGTGCAATATCAATATGGGGGAACGCTTGATTTTATAGAAACAATCAGTTTGAAGGCGGCTGTTAAAACGTCTGTTACAGGAACCATTACTTACCAGGTATGCAATTCCGATATGTGCCTGCCGGCAAAAACAATTCCATTTACCATTGCCATACCGTAATGAAAGACGTAGCGCATTACATACAATCAAATGCACACATTGGTAATGGCTCCCTAACAATGGCAAACCTTGCAAAGATGTTTGCCGTTAGCCAAACAAAACTAAAGCAAGGCTTTAAAGCAAATTATGGGGTGACAATTCATGCTTTTATCATTCATACGCGGATGGAATCTGCCAAACGGTTATTGAAGCAAAACAAATTGGCCATAAAAGAAGTAGCAGTGATGCTCGGTTATGATGAACTCTCGAATTTTTCGAGGGATTTTAAAAGGCATGAAGGTATACGGCCCAGGGAATACAAAATGAAAAACCAAGAAGATATCCATCGCGATACTCATGTGGCAGGAAATTATGCAAATGCCACCTCGACTTGCTGTTTCCACAGCGGGTTGTTAGTTAAAAAGATTTTCATATAGCAATCATAACCGGCCCGTAAGCAGGGCTTTGTTTCTAAAAAAGGCAAATGTGCAAATAGGGCAAGAAATATGCTCTTGTAAGGAACTCAATATTATAATTAACCTGTACTACCGAATTAATATGCGTAAAGCAACTGTGGTGATTATTTTGGTATTGACAACGCATCACTTATCTGCCCAGCGACTTTTACGGGGCTTTGTTCGTGATAGCATTGGCGTACTTGAGGGAGCGAATGTAAGTGTCCTGAATAACAACAGGTCGGTGCATCAGGTATTATCCGGCAGGAACGGATTTGTGCTGCGGTTGTTGCCAGGCAGAGACACGCTGGTGACGAGTTTTCTGGGGTGCCTCGAAGATACCACGGTGGTCAGTGATACCACACAGGTTGTTACGATTACTTTGAAGCATGCTGCCAATGTACTGACACAGGTCGTCGTACGGTCCCGCGTCCCGCCGGTCATTGTGCGTAATGATACGATTACCTTCAATGCGGGCACCTATGCGACCAAGCCGAATGCTACAGTGGAGGACCTAATCCGGAGACTGCCGGGGATGGAAGTCGATAAGGACGGCAATATCACGATGCAGGGCAAGAAGGTAGATAAGATCTACATCGACGGCAGGGAGATATTTTTGGGTGACCCGAGACAGGCGAGCCAGAACCTCCCCGCCGATATCGTGGCACAGGTCGAATCCTACGACAGCCAAAGCGACCAAGCCCGGTTCAACCGCGTGAAAAAACCTTCCGCTACAAAGACGCTGAATATCAAACTGAAAAATAACCGTAAACATGGATATGCCGCCAAAGCCTTTGGAGGCGCCGGTACCGCCGCGTATGCGCTGGGCGGGAACATCAATGCTTTTGCAGGTAAGCAATCGGTGTTTGCCAGCATCAATGCCAATAATATCAATAACCAGTTCAATGGCCCAGAAAGTTCGAATGGCACCGGTACCGGCATCAACCATACCGCTAAAGTCAATATCAACTACCGGGATGAATTAAGCAGGCAGCTTGTTTTAGCCGTCAGCGGCGGCAGCAACAGCAATAACACCAGCCTCAAACAGGCAATTAGCCGGAAAACTTTTTTGAGTGATTCAAGCCTCATAGAAAACAGCCGGTCTTTATCTAAAAGCAGTACAGCCGGTATCCCGCTGAATGCCTTTTTGCAGTATAAGCCGGACAGCCTTGACGCTATAAATATTAGGTCCTCCGCCAGTTATCTCACCAGTACCAATACTTCATCGGATACCTCTCTTATTCAAAGCCTTACAGCAGGCGGTACGCACCTGATCAACAGCGCTGCCACCGTTAACACCGGCACAACCGTTGGCTGGCAGGTAAATAACGGTATCGGTTTCGGCCACCGGTTCCGAAAGACCGGAAGGACCATGCAGGTTAACATAATCCAAAGCAGCAGCCAAGCCAGCAGCACAGGTTCCTTGTATTCGCAAACCAATTTCACCACTGTCAACCAGCACTTCACCCAACATACGGGCGCGGACGGTTATGAGGCAAATGTGATCTACACAGAGCCGTTGTCTAAGCAGCAGGTACTGGATCTTAGCTATAGCGTCAATACCAACAAACAGCATTCGGATAAAGACAGCCGGGGCTTCGACAGCCTGACCGGCAAATATGATATCATTGACACGCTGACTACCAACCGGTTTACCAATACCAATACCGTACAGCGCATCGAAGCAGGTTTTAATACGATTGACCGGCCCGTAACTTTCCAGGTGGGGCTGGCCGCGCAATACGCATTCCTCTCATCTGTCAATGAAACCAGGCAGGCCCTGCCGCTTGAACAGCATTTTGTCAATTGGTACCCGAGGGGTGCTTTGTTGTGGAATATGGGGAGCGGCAGGAACCTGAACATCAATTACCAGGGCAGATCCGGCGCACCCACCATCGAACAGTTACAGCCACTGCCCGACTTGTCTAACCCCTTACTGGTGAAACTAGGTAACCCCGCACTGGCGCAGCAGTTCACCCATGATGTAGATGCGACCTTTTCCCTGCTTAACACTAAATCGTTCACTAACTTGCAGGCGGGATTGAATGCTGACGCGGTGCAGCGGCAGATCACAGCCTCCACAGTCCTTGCACCGGGCGGTGTACAGCAAATCCAGTACGTGAATGCAGACGGGGTGTATCATGTTGGCGCCAGCATTACCTACGGCTTCCCGCTCGGCCATCAAAAGCATGGTACGGGCAGCATACACTCCGATCTCAGGTACGGGCATGATGTAAGCTTTATCAACGGGGCGGAAAATATTACCACCGGGCTGGCAGGGGGCGGCGGTATTTCATTGCATTACCATGCCACAACGAAACTCTTTATGGACGCCAATGTGGCCGCCAATTATGCCGCCCTGCATTATTCGCTGCCGGGGGAACAAAACAGCGGATTCTGGCTGCAAAAGTACGATGCGGATATATCCTATGTGCTCTCTGCAGCACTTACCTTATCCTCCAACTGCCTGCTAGAGGTTATGGGGGAACAGGGCGGCCTGCCCGCAAGGACAACGGTATTATGGAACGCTGCGCTTTCGCGGGATTTTCTCCGCAGCAGGTTATTGCAGTTGCGACTGAGCGCTTTTGACCTGCTCAATACGGCTATTGGCGTCAAGCAATCAGGCGGTGCGAATTATATCTCTACCATACAATCCAACCAGCGGGGCAGGCTGTTACTTTTAAGCTTGGTCTACAGCTTTAGGCATTTTAGTTAGTTAACTCTATGAAAATATATGGCCTGCTTTCTGGTAATTTGAAGGGTCTTTAATTAGGTGGTTAAATTATTTTTAACTAAGTCCATAATGTTGAATACATTTTGAAATATATAGATCGGTGAAGGCTTGGTTGATATCCGTAATTCAACAGTTAAGTATGCCCACCATTTGGGAATATGCTGACACATAAAGCCCGCTGTGTCTACAGCAGGCCATTAAAAATATTTTTCTCATGAGCGGCTGTCATTAGGTTTAGGGCCGTACGGGTTCTATTTCTATGGAACCCAAAATCATTTAAGATTATACACAGCAACGTGTATGCACCGGCTTACCTGGACAGGGTAAGTTGTATTGAAAAAGCGGGCGCGGTTTTAACCGCGCCCAATTTATTTTTGGCATAATATTTATTACTAATGTATTATCAATTCAATACAACTTTCTCCGCACAGGTGCTTACCTGCATCCTATTTAAGCATTGCCAAATTGCTGGAAAGCAATATTGGTTTCAACAGTAAAATGTTCTGTTCCAAGAATTGTGTTCAGGATAACTGCATTACGATATGGGCCCATGCCCAAATCGGCTGCATTAAAACCGTGCGTTTGTGATTCTGCGTTTTGTACAAAGATGGTATTGCCTTTTTTGTCAATGCTGTAATTGCGTTGCACGTCATACAGGTGGGCATCCGTCCACCGGATTAGTTCTTTGACAGGTTCAAGAAAAGAAGGGATATGGTACGCATAACCGGTAGCAAGGATTAAGGCGCTTGTTCCATGCAGAAAGTTATCACTGGTTTGTGTTTGATGAAAACTTGCCTGAATCTGGCCGTCATTTTCAATGCTTATTTGGTGGAGCGCACAGCAGGTTTGCAAATGCACATTCGTTGGAGAAGTATCAAGGTTCAGGATATACAACCTGTCATAAATGGCTGCCAGTAATGATTGGTTGATGGCCTTGTAAAGGTTTTGCTGGTTGCATAATACCTGTTGTTTTTTATCGGCAGACAGGCCGTAGAAATAATCAATATATCCAGGCGAGGTCATTTCCAGCGTCAACTTTGAATAATCCATCGGGGAAAAGCGCTCCGCCCGTGTGATCCATGTTAGCCTGCGTTGTTTAACAGGATAACACTGCAACAGATCGTAAAAAATCTCCGCGGCACTTTGCCCCGATCCAACAACTGTGATGCTTTTCTTATCCAGCAAATATGGCTTTTTATAAAGGTATTGGCCGGAATGAAAAATAAAGGGATGTTCTATTTGCTCTGCAAACCAGGGAATGTGTGGAATACTGCCGACCCCGATAACAATATACCTCGTCCAAAAAACAAAAATGGTTTGCGATGCGGTTTCCCGGACGAAAATCTTATACAGTTGCGTAATGGCATCAAAATGAACTGCCTCGCAATTATACCCGAATTGCAATGTTTTCAACTGTGAAGCTACCCATTGGCAATAATCGTTGAACTCTTTACGCGTGGGGTAATTGTTCTCATGAATAGCAAACCGGAACATTCTTTTCTTTGCGTGCAGGTAATTTAGATAGCTAAACTTATTGCAAGGGTCAGCGATTGTTACAAGGTCGGCAAAAAAAGGTACTTGAAGCCTTGCTTCGTCTAGTAAAAGCCCGGGATGCCAGTTGAATGACTGGTGATCATCAAAGAATAAGCATTGTAAAGGCAGGTCGTTTGCCAGGGCTGCCATGCCCAGGTTAAAAGGGCCAATGCCAATTCCTATGATGTCATAGGTTTTTCTTGTTTGCATATATTTCCTGTTTGTGTTGATAATGTGATATGAAGATTGAAATAAGTATTACGCATAAGCCCATTGTCAATGAAACGGCAACAGAAGTAACCAGCCCCAGCCGCCTGAAACCAAACACAGGTAACAGCCAGGCAATAATGATCCATTGAATGATATAGATCTGTGTAATATGTTGGCTGCAGTAGGCTAATAACCTGAAGCAAAAATTTCCCTGTACATATTTGTGCAATAAATGCCAGCCTAATAACCACAAAAGGACGATGGCTACATGGTACATGGTGGATGGAGGGCAGGTTTGATAAAAGGAGCTTTCGGTGCAGTAAGTACAACGGAAGCACGCCGAAATCAGTAACAGTATAATGGCTATGGCTGCCGCACATTCAAAAACATACCTATCAGCTTTCAGGCAGTGACCGACATACAGACCCACTAAGGGATAGACAAGCCAGGGTAATACAGGAAAGTAAACCCGTGGCGGTTGACCTGCTATCATTTCCAGGCAGTAGTTACCGGTACGCGAGCCATAGGCTGCCGGCCCTATAAAGCATATTAATACTGCCAATATAATGGCTAAGCTGTAACCATGTGGTAACCTGCTAACAAAGTATAAAACAATCAAAGCAGTAGCAGCGAATTGTAAGATGTCACCCACGAGCAACATATGAAATAAGCCATTGGTATTATGCGCTACCTGTAGTTCATCATAAAGCCCTTGCGGCATTTTACCACAGCATGCTGGCAAAACGAATTTGAGCACATTCAATGAATAACCGGCGAGTAATAGCAGTAACGCTTTTTTAAATATTTCTTTGAATGACGTATGTTTTGAGAAGGTAAAAGAAATGCCCATCAACAGCATGAATAGCTGTGCACCTGGACCTTCGGCAATGAAGGCCAGCGTTTTGCTAAACCAATTTTGGTAAACAACAGGTTTCCCATAATATAGTATTGCGTGGATGGGAGCAATGAAAAGAACAGTAAAGCCCCGTGCAAGGTCAAGCGATTTAATCCTAGACATAACATTTCTTTTGATAATCATTCCGTGTGAATGAATACAGGTTAGCGGTTTTATAAGACATCAGAATTGACTGACGGTAGACAAAACCAAGTTTTTGAAGTAAGCCGTTGGAGCGTGCATTGGAAACATCCGGCTCGGCATACATGATGAAAGCTTCAGCAAATGAAAAGTAGTAATCAAGGAAAGCACGGACTACAGTAAATGATAGATTAGGCACCGGGCTTTTATTGGGCGCCATCAACAGGTGAAACCCACAATCGTTGGCGCCTGCAGTTAGGTACTGGTTTATCTCGTCGGCCAGCACGCGGTATACATCGAATTGGCAAATAGGGTCACTATCTAATAACCCAATAAACGAATGACCGTTAGAATTCCGCTGTATGTTATAGTAAGTATCCCATACCCTTTTCTTGTCACCGTCCAGTTGCCAGTATGCCAGCGAATAAGGCATATTAACCCATTGGTAAATCATTTCCAGGTCTGTTTCCAGGTCAAGAGAACGAAAGGAAATTGTTTTGCCGATACCCTTGTAAAATTTTTGAAATAACACCGTACCCGGATAATTAAGTGGCTTGATAAACAACGGTTCTATGTTAATCCCTGAAACCATAATAAACATTTTGATGCTGCAAACTACTTTGAGGCTTGTGGCAAGTATTCTGAAAAAAGGATTGTTCATTCTTCAAAACGGAGTATTATGGAATTTAAAATTATTGCACCAGGTGCGGACGAAATTGAACTAGCCAATGGGAATGTGACACAAAATGAAGGCAGGAAGTTGACTGCAGCCCTGCAATACAGCGCGACCGGTTACTTCGGGAAAATGCTTTTCCAGCATTTTAGTGGTGATGGCTTTGCCATTTGGTTCAGTAATTATTTTATCAGCCAGCCTGCTACATTGAAAGGATTGGGAGATGTATCGGTTTTGGAACTGCACATACAGTTTATTAATTCCTTTGATATTGACTGGAGCGGCACAGGCAAGCATACGCTACATCCTCACCAATTCAACTTATCTTATACGCCACACCTGGAGAATAAAACGATGTTTCGTGGCGATGCTTTATACCAAACTTTTGACGTTCATTACACAAAAGAGTATTTACAGCGATTTGCGCCAGCATTTCCCCTGCTGGAAAAGTTTCTGCAAAAAGTCGAGCACGAAATAGCCACTGACTTTACGAAAGTCAACTATGCGATTTCTCCAAAAATGATCTGCGTTATTGAGGACATGCTCCGGTGCCCATTCCGTACTGAGGTGGCGGGTGTATACTACCATTCAAAAGTGATGGAATTGTTGATACTGGCGCTTGAACGTATGTCAGAAACAGACAGCAACGAGAGAATTGCCATGACAGCCAAAGAAGAAAAGCAGATGATGGAAGCAAAAGAAATTCTTGTGGCTGACTTTGAAAATATTCCCTCCATTTTACAACTGGCCAGGAAAGTAGGAACGAATGATTTTAAGCTGAAGAAGGGATTCAAACAGATGTTTGGTCTTAGCATTTTTGCTTATGTTCAAAATATCAGGCTTGACAAGGCAAAAGAATTGCTACTTGAAACAAATTACAGCATAACCGAAATAGCCTACATGACCGGTTACAATCATCTCAGAAATTTCTCCTCGGCTTTCAAAAAGCATTTTGGATATGAACCGACGACTTTGCGTTTAAACAAGCGTGTTTAGGCTTTGTCCTTGTCATAAAGAATAAGGAATGCTTGTTCGTATACGTCAGGGGTGGCATGCTTTCGTAGCAAATATGTCCCTTTCGACAATAGCTGCCTAACCTGACCTATTGGTAAGTTCAATTGCTTTGCGATTTGTCTTTGTGTCAATCTTTGCAAATAGTAAAGCCTTGCGATTTTCAACATATTTTCAGGCAAAATCTCTTGTTCGATCGATAAAAGATTGCCGATTGTTTCAATATGGGCATTAATTTTTTTCATTGGTAGAATATATGGTCTCACTTAGTTATAGCTAATTGGGCATGATGAGCATTTACTACACCTTAGCTATCGCTTAGTAACAGTAAATGAAACCAATCTCAAAAATTGATCTTTTCGTAATCAAGAAAGTCAAAGAGAAAAGGAAGGAACTGGGGATGTCCCAGGCAGCCTTGTCTCATGAGCTTGATATGTCTGAAGGTTTCATTGGTCAAATCGAAAGTCCCAATTTCCCTGCTCATTATAATCTCCGTCATTTAAATGAAATAGCGAAGATTTTAGGATGTGCTATTCAGGATTTCCTACCGAAAAAGCCTTTATAGTTTAATATTTGATTTAACAAAGTAAAGATAATTTAAATTTCACATCGCTTAGTTATATATAAGTATTTTTTGTGTCGTTAAATCCATCTTTCAGTATATCTATTCCCTTTTGCAGCATTCAGATAAAGTATGCGACGTGAGCTTTGTCTTCTTAAATGAACAGCTATGCAACAACTATTTGAATCCCTCAATAGCATTCACCCATTATCACCTGAACTCGAACAGGAACTCCGCAAGGCGCTGAAGTTTAAGGAAGTGTCAAGAGGCAAACACTGGCTTAAGGAAGGGGAGATTTGCAAAAGCCTTGTTTTTATAGAGGAAGGTTTGCTGAAGTTGTATTTTGAGAAAGGGGAAAAAGAAGCCACGATTGCGTTTTATAAGGAGTTTTCCTTTGTGTTATCCGCGCAGAGCTATTTCGGCCAAACACCTTCGAAATTTGCCATAAAAGGGCTGGAATCATGCAGGCTTTGGACCATTGAACAACCGGAACTGAACCGACTACTGTCACGCCATCCAGGTTTTATGTTTAACATGGCAGGTATAATTGAATCTATTTGCATAGGCTACGAAGAACATGTCGGGGTTATGTATATGCCAGCAATGGAAAAGTACCTAGCTGTTTTAAAACTGTACCCCTGGATGACAGGGCGGATAACGGATAAGGAGATTGCAAGCTATCTTGGCGTCACGCCCACCTGCCTTTGCAGGATCAGGAGGCAAAAGTATAAGACGGGAAGGTAATGAGGGCTAAAGAACAGTCGAAGTTTTCTTGATATCTAATATATTCCCAGTCCATCTGATTATCGGCGTAATAAATTCAGGAATGCTAATATCTGTGTCAATTGCAAAAAGCCGTGCCCGAATGGGTTTGCCGGTTTTTTCATATTTCTGGCAATACTCATTATATTTTTTTTCATTCCATGCTCTTTTTAATTCAACTTCATAATTTGTATCAAAGCTGAACACTACAACCCCACGATCCTTGTACTCTTCGAGTTTTGCATTGTATTCGGCTTCTTCATTCTTTTTGCCCTGGAAATCGGAACTGTCTTTGTCATATACAAAGGCTACTGGAATATCAAATGATAATGCCAGTTCCACAAAATCAATAATATTTCGTTTTCCACCTACTTCTACGATAGTGGAACCTACTTTATCGAAATCAATATTAAGCCTCTTGGCATATTCCGGGAAGGCCAGTTTTTCGGTATCACCTTCGACAATTAAAATGCGTTGTGCAAAAAAAAGTTCATTTCTTTCCGGATCCAATTCCTTTCTGAATTTCTCTTTGAGTTTAGGATCCGGGACGAGAGTAGATTGTTTTATAGTTGTTCCATTTTCAGTTTTTCTTACAATCCTGATTTCATCAAATTCAGGAACTGTAACAAAATTCGCCGAATGTGTGATATATATTACCTGGTTCGTTTCACCGATTTTTCTAATTGTTTTATAAAGTGAACGTTGCATTTGCGGATGTAAAAACATTTCTGGTTCTTCGATTAAAAAAATTGCGCCATTTTTCCTGCGCTCCTCGAAGGCTTTCAATATTGATATTACAATGGCGTTTTGAAAACCTGCGCCAAGTTCCGTCGCGTTAACCTTGAAATTATTTTCATTGACCCAAATTTCAAGGGATTTATAAAACTCTAATGACGATAACGGGTTAAAGTAAATGTCCAGCTTGTCCCTGTCTTTTTCAATATCAAAACCTAATTGATGCAAAGCATTATCCCTGATGCTATTCTCCAACTCAACAAATTGGTCAGTTCTTAATGCCTTTATCGCTTCCGAAATGCATTGATTAAACCTTTGGAGCCTGGATACATCAACCGCTGTCCCATCCGCCTTCTTTCCCTGAATGGTATTTTTGGGGTCTTCAAAATTGCGATTTATATCATTTAGCAATGTAGCCAACAAGGAATTCCTCGACCCAGGGAGCTGGTTTTTTAGGCTTCGATCAGTTCCAAGGAAAATTACTGGGATGTTCTCCTGCATTTCTTGGGGAATTGTTGTTAAAGGCCGGAATTTCATCTGCGTGCCTGTTTTTGGCTTTTCAGCAAGCACAGTCACCTGCTTATCATCCTTAGTCAAACAGTTCTTTTCTAACCTGCGCTGTCCTTTATATTCCCCAACCTTATATCGCGTATAAGAAAATTTTATTTTATCGATTGGACTGGCAGCAGTGCCTTTAAATGCCTCATACATGTAAGGCTCTTTGAATTGAATTTCGATGTCAATATTTCTGTCATATTCACTTAAATAAACATCTTCTTCACCAAAATTATTTACCGTTATCCAATCTTTCCCAAGTACTTTATTTATCGCATTTAGTATATTACTTTTACCCGCGTTATTAGGCCCAACTAATGCGCAGATTTGGGGCAACTGTATTTGTACAGTTTCCTTTAGAGAACGGAAATTGGTAATTTTAATAAATTCTATTTTCACCTGTTATTTTTCAATCGAATGAGATTTTGGCAAGACTCTACGATGGATTGCATAAGGTATAATTTTTTTTTGTGGTTTGCAAGTTTTATTAATGATTATTTGTAGCGACAGGTATTATCTGACCCTTTGGAAAGAAACTAGCTTAAACCAGTACACCCGGCACCACCCCACCGCATTCCATAACGAAAATGTATCTTTGAAATAAGTATATCAACCTGCATGACCGACACGATCACTTACCACTACGATTCACCCTCTGCCCTGTTACCTTCCAAGAACGGGGAAGAATTATTTTTGGCTAAATACAGCGAAGTTCAAAAAAAGGAAGCACCGTGTTTCTTTTGGGGTAAGCTATCCAATCCGCAAATCACTGCGCGTTGCCTGATCACATTATCCAACGTGGTACAATCCAGCTTTAACCTGTCGCCGTTTGAGATGGCAAAGTTGAAGGACCCGATCGTAACTGCAGGCAATGAAAAAATACGTTTTGAGGGCTTTTCTCATTGCGCGGGCGTGTATGCAAGAGTAGATATTTTACCTGGTGGCTATGACGGCGAATTCCCGGAAAACGGTACGACAAATGTCGATTTTAACCAGCCCATGATTTCTGCACTCAGCCGGGTCAATAAAAATGAAGAGGTACTACTGTCTGTGGGGAAAAAGCAGGTAACGGTACAACAGGGCGCCGACAAAGTAACTGAACGTAAAGTACCACTACCGGTCAAATGGATCAAAGGCCTAACCTCTGTGCAGCATTATTTATCGGAGGCAGAGCGGCAGTTTTCTTTTAACCGCATGCAGGCGTTGCAACTTTTTCAAAGCATACCTGCCGGTAAAGCAAAAGCGGATTATTATTTGATCGTTCGTGGCAATAAGCCAACGTTCTCGCCGGTCAAATCCACAAATGCTGTTTGTGTTGGTGGCTTACACAGGCTTAAACTCATGGAACCACTATTGGCTTATGCAGATGAGCTGCGAGTATTCCCACATCCACAAATGCAGTCCACTACCTGGCAATTGTATTTTGGTAGTCTCCGTTTCAGCCTCACTTTGTCGCGCGATGCATGGCGCGGTTTTTCGGGCGAAGGGGCAGCACTTGAATCATTGATTGAAGATATACCTGATCGCTGGATAGATGCGGCTGATAAATACAGCTATGCCAACCAGGTATTTAACCCAACGATGCTGGGGATCACAGAAGGGATTGATCTGGAACGCGTGGATAATATTACTGGGCGCCTGTCGGCAATGGGCTTGCTCGGATTTGACCTGGACGAAAACAATTTCTTTTACCGCAGGCTGCCTTTTAAGCTGGAACGTATCTTAAGCCTTAACCCGCGCATGAAGGATGCGGAAAAATTACTGGAAGAAAATAAGGTAGAGATCATAACCAAAACAGATACACGGGTGGAAGCACGAGTGGCCGGCAGCGGTGTGAGCCATACCGTTATACTGGAAGGTGAAAAGGAAAGGTGCACCTGCACCTGGTTCAGCCGCAACCAGGGGGAGCGCGGGAATTGTAAACATATCCTTGCTGTAAAAAAGAAATTAACCCTATAAACCATTTATTTGTGAGCGACCAATTTACCAGCCTCATTGAACGGGCCAAAGAAGAAGAAGTACTGGCTTTCCTGCGGGCGCTGACCGCCAGTGAAAGAAAAGTACTGGCGCCTGTCATCAAGAAGCTTTCCAAAGAATATAATGATCCGATCTATACACGGACAGGGAACAGCACGCGGATTACCTACAAAGCGACTGACGCGCAACGGAACCTGCTGCAACTGGCCTCTTTTGTGTGCATGAATATGGCAGACTACGAGAAGTCAAATTTCTCCATCTGGATGTTGGGCAGTGATTACCTGCCAAAGATACTAGGCTGGTATTGCCCGGAATGGTTCAGCGCGTTTGTCAACAAACAGGCTGGTGCCGATTTTATGCCCAATTATATCAGTTATGACTGGATCATGGGTTTAACAGAGAAGGGGTTTCTGCAGCCTTCGAAGGAACTGATTGCCAAAAGCATGGTCAATATCATCTTTGAGAACGTTGGCCGGAACTGGTATTATAAGCCCGAATACCTGGTCAAAAGGGAGATCACCTTAAAAGAGCACCTGTGGTACCTTTTTGATACGGAAACGAACCTTCATTATGCAGACCGGTTTATTTACTTCGGAGCGGATGTATCGAAAGATAAAATCGGCTGGCTGGTAGTATTGAAAGAAAAAACTGCGGAGGGCGTTATCCCCAGGGAGCGTTTGTTGCGGGAATCTTTGCTGGCCAGTAATAAGAATTTCAACAAGGTACTCTCCGGCTGGTTTTGCGAGTTATTTACGGAGCTTGAACCCACCAAGGCGGAATTACTATTATTGCAGCCGGAACTGTTTGGTGTGCTTGGCGCGGTGCACAGTAAGCCTGTCAATACAGCGTTGAATGGCATTAAGAAGATCGTGGCGGATAAAGCATTTGATGAGCAGGGGTTTCTTGATGTCGTGCCCGTACTGCTGTCTTCTACCGTTAAAAGTGTAGTGGCATCGGCCATGGTGATACTGGAAAAGCTGGTGAAGAAAAATGCAGCGCTGGCGCTGCCGGTTTGCACCTTGCTGACACAGGTGTTTATACATGCAGATGATGACTTGCAGCAGAAGGCAGCAGGGATCATTAACGCTTACCGTGGTAAACTGGATCATTCCTTTAACGAGGCACTGGCGCCTTATGCAGGAACGATGATGGCCGGTGCGCGGAATCTGTTACAGGATTTTATGGAGGCGGTTACCGCGCCGGTGGAAGAAGCTGTGGCTGTCATCGAACCGGAAGAACTGGTGGCTCTTCCTGTCATTGCAACGATTGATGATTTGGTGTTCCTGGCCAGCCAGGCGTTTGATAATAACCAGTCGTGGCATATTGATTTGTTGCCAGAGGCTTTGATAAACCTGCATAGCGAATTAAAGGGCGCTGCCATCGTAAGGCTGGAGCCTGCCTTGCAAAGAGCGTTGAAAATGACGAAGTATGAGATGCAATCCAGGCAAGGTTATCTTGACCACATGCTGGCCATCTTTTTTATTGATGTTTGCGTGCACCTTTGCTTGGAGTACCCTGCGGATAGCATTGCATTGGAGAAGCTGTTTGCCAAATTTGAACTAAAAGGGGGTACTGAACCTTTCCTGCAAGGCTGGGACAACCAAAGCCATGACCCTTTTTATTTGCCTTACAAGCAGTTGTTGCTAGCAGCGCTTGACAAGATTAAAAAAAATGACAGGCTTCCACTGGTATCGACACCTAGCCATGAGCCGGCATGGATAGCGCCGGAGGCATTGGTTAAGCGGCTGCAAGTTTATGAAGCTGTGCGCGCATGGCCCGAAGAAATGGACCTTCAGGTGGCGGTCAGCCGCTGCCGGTTACTGGATACTCAGGCGGCTGTTACGCTTGCGAAAAAAGAATTAACAGGCGAATACCGCGGCCTGGTGCTCTTTTTGTTTGGAGAAGACGCAGAACCGGGAAAAGATATGCCGCATATCAGTGCATGGCTGGCAGCATCGCTTGCCCGCCCGGAAAAGAAAACATACAAGGCGTTTGAAAAATACCACTATTATAAAAACCCGTTTACTTATTATAACGGGCAGTTTTTATGGGAAGCAGTCAACGAAGAATACATGGCTTCGCGTTGGGATTATAACCTGAAAAAAGATGTATCTGAAAAAGCACGGCGTAAAATCATGCGGGTGCATTTTCCGCCATTTAAGAGCACGCTTGAAACAGGCCTGCAGAAATTCCTGACAGGTATTTTCAGCAAACCGAAGGCCGAGCCGCCCCTATTGTATGACTACATGAATGTTCATGCCATGTATTTTTCGGTGGAACATAATGATATTAAACGGGTATTGCTGTTGATGCCGAATAACCCGGAGCCATTGCTGGCGCGGATTATTAGCACTTGCCTGGAACACCCTGAATTCTGGGAAGAAACGCGCAAGAAGATGGTGCTGGCCAGCCTGCAGGCTTTGTATGAAATTTGGGGTAGCCTGGGCAATATGGCGCATGTATTTGTGGGTGCCTGTATGTTGTCCGGCGAAAAAACCATCGCTGCCACTGCCGGGGAAATTTGGTTAAAAGGCATCATGCATAATACGATCAGTAATGAACAGTTGGGCAAAGATATTGGCATAATCGAAAGGGTGGAGTTTGCACCGCTGAAACGATTTACCAACCTGCTTAACCAGCAGTTGCTGCGCGTATCGGCATTACATAATAAAAATGTGCAAATGCTTATTGAGTATGTATTGCTGGAACTGCCGGATGAACCGATTAAAAACCTGAAGAAATTACTGGAGATTTATGGTGAGGTAAGGGCAATGAATGGCGGAGGCGTTGGTGTTGATGGCGTGGAAGAAAGATTATTGGTATGGGGCAAGAAGGGAAAGGGGGCGTGAGCCCGCTGCAAATTATTTAATGTTTGCAGATACAATTTTCGCCAAATCAAACATAGATACCTGGTCTTTGCCAAATACCGGTTTTAATTTCGCATCGGCATTTATCATGCGTTTGTTGGCGCTATCCTGTAATTTGTTCTTTTTAATGTAATCCCAAATCTTTTTTACAATATCCGGGCGGGATAATGGTTTGCTGCCGATTACTGCTGCCAGTTCAGCACTGACAGTATGCGGTGTGAGAAAGGCTGCATTGGGTTTTCGTTTTGCGGCCTTCTTCGGCGCTGCTTTCTTTGGTGCTGCCGCTTTTTTCGGAACGGCTTTTTTGGCTGCTTTCTTCGGTGCAGCCTTCTTTACTGTTTTTGCCATGATGTGTTGAATTGAATGGGTTAGTAAATAGTGATACTAAGTTAACGAAACAGGCCGATAAATGTTTTGTATATTTATGCTTGCTTCCACCATGAAAAGTGTTGCCTTTATTACGAAGACTTAAAACATTATTACATGGACGAGCCAATACTGATCATGTCTATTGCCGGTGCAACTTTGTTTGTGCTTGCTATTATCAAATGCTACATTTTGTTTAAGGCAGGGCGCAGGAAGAATTTGCGCCGCTGGTTTTATTTCAGCCAACGGGAAATTATTGAAGCGCCCACGCCACGCGCTGCAGTTTTACGCAAGGCGCAGAACACCCTGACAGTTGTGTTTTTTGTTTTGGCCGTACTGGCAGCTTTCCTGCTATACCTGTTTGGCAAATAAAATTTTTTAGAGCATTGCGGCACCTTTTGTTGCTCTGCCAAGCCGGTGATCACCGCGCGTGATAAGCTCGCAAACCCTGATGACAGAATTTTCAAAAGCATTGTCGTTCTCATCGAGGAATTTCCAATGCGATTCGTATTGTTCACCGGTATCCAAATTGAAGTTTTTTAACGCCGGAACATCCTGCATTAAGGTTTGATGGTGCTTTTTAACCGTGGCTACAAAAATGCCGTTAAGCCCATCGCCCTTGGCGGTTTTACGCAACATCAATACGAGCTTTTTGTCCAGGTAAATATAATGCATGCCAAACCGGGCCTTCACTACTACGTGGCGTGGCAAATAATCAAATACAAAATCGTATGGGGCTGGCTCCGGCTGCCTCTGGCACGCTTTTTTAACCATGAAATGAAATGCTTGGCTTATGTCTCTCACAAAATACAAACAAAAGCGCTCCTTTGACCAGACACCTGAACCCACCGGTGGCAAAAGCAAGTCAGGGCAACTCAGCTTTGTCATCCACAAGCATGATGCCAGTCACCTGCATTATGACTTCCGGCTGGAAATGGATGGGGTGCTCAAAAGCTGGGCAGTACCTAAGGGCCCATCCCTCAATCCCGCTGACAAGCGGCTGGCTATGATGGTGGAAGACCACCCTTACGATTACCGGGGTTTTGAAGGGATCATCCCAAAAGGCAATTACGGGGCGGGTACCGTCATCGTTTGGGATCATGGCACCTATGAACCCATTGAACCTGTAAAGTCTAAAAAGGAGGCGGAAAAACTGCTTTTAAAGCAACTGGAGGCAGGATCACTAAAGTTTACCCTGCACGGCGAGAAATTGAATGGAGAATTTGCCCTTGTCCACACCCATGGACGTGGTGACAATGCTTGGTTGCTGATCAAACATAAAGATGCATTTGCAAAAACAACTGATGTCACTAAAAAGGATAAATCGGTCGTATCTGGAAAGACTATTGCTGCCATGGAAAAGGCCCCCGATAACGTATATGGCCGCAAAACAGTACCCGTTGGAGCTACAATGAAAGACAAGCCTGCCGCAAAAGGCAAGGCGGCTGCGAAAATCAAGGAAGTCATTAATGTGGAAGAAGTGAAACAACCTGTCAAAAAAAAAGCCCAATCGGCAGTCGTCCCCAAGGACGGCGTAAAAGCACAGCTTCCTGAAGTTATCAGCCCGATGCTGGCAACCCTGGTGGATGCGCCGGTCAAAGACCCGGGCTGGCTTTTCGAGATCAAGTGGGATGGTTACAGGGCTGTAAGCATCTGCAACAAGAAAACAGTAAACATCATTTCGCGGAACAATAAGCCATTCACAGAAAAATACTACCCGGTACATGATGCCCTGCAGCAGTTGAATTTACAGGCTGTATTAGATGGCGAGATTGTGGTCTTGAATGACAACGGCACCTCCAACTTTGGCGCCCTGCAGAACTGGCGCAGCGAAGCAGACGGTGAACTGGTATACTATGTCTTTGACCTGCTTTGGCTCAACGGCTACGACCTAATGGGGTTGCCGCTAACCAGGCGCAGGGAATTGCTGCATACCATTTTGCCCAAAGAAGGTATTATCCGGGAAAGTGAAACCTTTGATACCACTGCCGAAGAATTACTGGCGGCCGCCAGCCAGATGGGGCTGGAAGGCATTATCGCCAAACGGGCAGATAGTGTTTACAGGCAGGACAGGAGTAAAGAATGGCTGAAAATCAAGGTACACAAAAGGCATGAAGTGGTGATAGGCGGGTACACCAAAAATGACGATTCGCCCAAGCCTTTCAGTTCTTTATTAGTGGGTGTCTATGACAAAAAGCAACTGTATTATATTGGCAAGGTAGGAACAGGCTTTAATGATAAACTCCAAAAGGAGATGATGGCTAAGTTCAAACCCTTGCTGATTAAAGAAGCACCCTTTACCACCACACCGGATGTAAATGAACCATCGCGCTTCAGGCCAAACCCGCCGCACGCCCAGGCCTTTTGGCTCAAACCCGAACTGGTGTGCGAAGTTGCGTATGCCGAACTCACTTCGGATGGCGTTATGCGGCACCCTTCGTTCCAGGGTATGCGCGAAGACAAGGCAGCTAAAGATGTGCATGCAGAAGTAGCTATTCACACCGAAGAAGCAGTGAAAGAAAATAAAAAGCCTGCAAAGTCATCCATCGATTTAAAAGCTGGTAAACCGAGCCGTAAAACTTTATTAAATCCTACAGAAGAAACACAGGTAAAAGCAGTCAACGGCCATGAATTAAAATTTAGTAACCTCAGTAAAGTATTTTGGCCGAAAGAGGGCTATACCAAGCGCGACTTGCTAAACTATTACTACCAGGTCGCGGAGTATATCTTACCCTACCTGAAAGACCGCCCGCAATCATTAAACCGCTTCCCAAACGGCATTGAGGGCAAGAGCTTTTACTTTAAAGATGTAACGGCCGCCGCTCCTGAATGGGTCAAACAATTTCCTTATACAACCGGTGAGGGAGAAAAGAAAAATTTCCTCGTGGTGGAAGATGAAGCCAGTATTTTGTGGATGGCAAACATGGGCGCCATCGAAATGAACCCATGGAACAGCACTATTCAGAAACCGGATAACCCTGACTGGTGTATCATTGATCTTGACCCCACCGATAAAAATACCTTCGAGCAGGTGATCCAGGCTGCACAGGTCACTAAAAAGGTGCTCGACAGCCTGAAGATAACGGGTTACCCCAAAACATCCGGGTCTACCGGCATACACATTTACATACCGCTGGAAGCAAAATATGCATACGAAGAATGCCAGTTGTTTGGCCGGCTTATTGCTACCCATGTACACGAGCAATTGCCCGGTTTCACCAGCATTGAACGTATGACAGACAAGCGAAAAGGGAAAATCTATGTTGACTTCCTTCAAAACAGGGCAAAAGCAACACTGGCTGCCCCGTACGCGGTCAGGCCTAAACAAGGTGCTACAGTTTCTATGCCGCTGCACTGGGAAGAAGTGAAGAAAGGACTTAAAATGTCACATTTTAATATCACCAATGCGATTGCAAGGATCAAATCGGAAGGGGATTTGTTTAAACCTGTCTTGGGCAAAGGTGTTGATATTGCTAAAGCTTTAAATGAATTAACCTAAAACCATAACATGGAAAATCATATCATTGCCATTACGTATAAAAAGGAACAGCACCAATTCAGCATTTCGGATCACCCGCATCATGACGGCGAGCGTTGCAAATACAAGGTGTTTGAGAACGGCCTGTTAGTAGCAAGCTTTGAACCTGATGCACAACAATTTTTACACCTTTGTCAAAATCCCGGCAAACTGGAAGATAAGTTGGTGCATGAACTGGCAGCAAAAATTGAATCGGCGCTTCCTCACCCGGGTGCAAAACACTTCGCAGAAAAATAAACTGCATTAACGACTTTATCCTGTTTGTCGATCCAGTTTAAGTGCCTGCTTCTTTTAGCGCAATAATTTTATAGTGCGATAAAACGGGCAATCATGGACAGGAAATTAAGCCGCTTTTTTAAAGCAATAGAAGGCAATAAAGTTATCAGGGCCACACATATCAGCCTATTTGGCGCCTTGTGGGTGAAATGGTATTTACATGACCGTAAAAACCCAATGCTGGTCACCAGGCAGGAATTAATGCAATGGTCAAAAATCCGCAGCCGCAAGACCTATTATAAATGTATGAATGACCTGGTGAAGTTTGGGCATATAAAACATAAAACCTCCTTTAACCCTCTGGCAAAAAGTGAAGTGAAGTTGTTGTAGATTTTTCTGTTGTTCATAACGGGAGCCGGAGCAAGCGAAAGTTTGCCCGGCTTTTTATTTTAAATAAAAGACTTTCAGCGCGGTATTAGCTTAAAATCGAACAAGGTCTTATTATCAAGCTTTGTTTCTTTTCCGGAAAAATTCAAGTTCCCCATCAATGCAATCACGAAACCATTGGTTAAGGCATCGAAATCGTGAAAGACTTCGGCAATTAAGCATCTTTTATTGAATGTCAACCCTGAGTTTCTGAGCCAAAACCCCCTACGAATTGCTTGATATCTTTATTTGCCTCTTCTTCAGGAATATTGAGTTCTTTGGCTCGTTGCTTAAGTTTTCGTATGGTGTTCAACAGCCTGATTGGTTCAGCCTGTGGATGATTCATTTCTTCGAATGTGATCAATTCGGGCCACCGAGCATCGTTGCGAATTTCTTCTTCAATTTTTTTTATTACGAGCAGCGCAGGCTTGGTCAGAGCCAATTCTTTTTCGAAAGTTTTGGAGAAAATTTGGAAAAGGTAGCTGCCATAGAAACGGTTGAAAATATCATAATATTTATAGAAATTTTCAACATCAAAATAATGATGAAAGGGTGCCTGTTTTTTACTCCAACCGCTGCGCATTAGGTTGTGTGGGCTGAAATGCACCATGTCGGATGTGGCACTATATACATATTCATATAGTTCAACAAGTCCCGCATCAGTTGCCATGTGGGATACTGTAGGCATAACTTTATCTTTATTTAAACCGATATTTGCCCATTGATCTTTAACGCCTGCTAGCGATTCAGCTTGCACCTTTTCAAGATCCGGCAATTGAAAGATTATCTGTTGAGGATGATTCTTCTGAAAGAATTTCTTTTGAACCTCCGACATCTCGGTTATTTGTAAAAGGGTGTAAGCATTTAGCAACTTGTTCCTGTCAAGGGTTTTTTGTTTTTGTATGAATTTTAAAGTGATGAGGTCTTCACAAATTCCACGCAGGCCAGGCGTAAAAAAGAAGGCGTTCTTAGGATTATAATTATTTACGGCCAGGTTGAACTTGAAACTTTTGGAATAGGCTGCCGCGATATAACACCCCCAAACACTATCGGGAGAAAAATCGGCCTCGAACGATTGTTTCAATAATTTCTTTAGCGATGCATAGTGAACAAATAAGACTGATTTTGCCATTTATCAAAAACGATTTTATACCTGTACCTAGCTATTATTGACCTATAAGGGTATTATTTCTAAAGAATACTTGATTTATCGATAAGTATCTCAATCAGCAGGTCAAGATTAACTGGATTCAATTCCTTAAATTTAAAATGCTGACGTACCATTAGCGGTTTAATCACACCGGGATACACCAGGAAATCTACCTTACCGGTTTTAAGTTTGTCATCAATCAGGAATAACAGTACAGGCATAGTGATCAAGCCATTGTCTCGGTTCAACTTTACCCTGGCGGCTAAATCCCTCAGCTTGTTAGATGGCGTACGCAAACCTTTTACTTCAACACCAAACCTTGCGTTTTTGAAGTCTTTCGGCGTCGCAAGCAGGTCAAACATATCAGACGGATATCGGTCAACTGCTATTTTATAAGCAGATTTCAGGAGAAAAAGCTTCGCCACTTCTTCTGTTCGCCACTCCTTGATTGGTTTATTGTTCTCCATTAGAATAAGTGGTTATAATTTCGCTTATATTGTTGCATATTACTGCCCCGCCAATAATTCCTGACATCACGCGCAAGTAGCCTCAAATTTCCGGGTGTTAATTCAAAACTAGTGTCTAAGGTACTTATGTTCTGCCTTAAAGACTTATTGACGGGTACTAAATATACCCTTTCATTTGATACATCTACACCCGCGAGGTATGTTGGTGCATTATAATTTTTTAGCGCATTAATTTTCGCCTTCGGCGCAGTTATCCGGAGTCGTCCATTACTATATCCCCTTCGGCTCGATTTCACCTGTACAATAAAATATAGCTTTTGAACGGATGTGGTTAACTCCACATAAAAATCGGAAACAGGCCATTTCTCGCCCAGATCACGAGGTCTAAATACATAATCTCTTGAAATAGCGAGCTTAAAAATGGTCTCGCCCAAATCGCCTTGTTCATTTTGCATGCATCGTTATTTTTCGTCCGATGAGATGATAAATCTTCACCTATTTAAATTTTCAATCGTTATGATAAATATTTGTGATCACTTGCTATTTTTGATTCTTTCGCAGCGAGCAAATTGGTTATGCATTTATCTATGCCCATCCTCAATCCCTGCCGGGCTGGATTCATATCCTACTGCAACATTTGATACAATAACATGGCCGCTTTATATACGTCTACGACTGTTTTTATTGTTTCAATCTTACACACTTATCGTTTAGCCGGAGGATATGTTTTCTTTTCTTATGGTCTGATCGTCCCAGCTAAGTTTCCAAAAATAACTCTTTGAATGATAGCAATTATTTTCGATGCCCTTTCTTTTAATTTCTTCGGTATTTCATCTTTGGTTATAAGAAAAAGTAATTTGAAACAATACCGCAACCCTAGGCAGATTCTAACATATATTTTATGAGATTCTTTGCAATTTCTTCAAGTATTTGGCTCAAGGCAAGCCAATGTCCACTTAATTTAAGGGTAACATAAAGATACCATTTACCTGCATCAATAACTTTCTTCCGATACTTTATCTGTGTCAATTCCTCTCTTTTTATACCGTTCTACTTTTACACTACAGGCCCGCCACGGCCACCCGGAACTGCTGCACCGCATCTACAAAAACGAAAGATATGATACAGGAGAACCTCGTGTTCGTGCAGGACAATGTGAAGTATATGGGTTTCGGCGACAGGCTCGCAGACCAGATCGCCCGGAACATGGAACAGGGCCTGCCGGAATTCACGCTGAAAGCTGACAGCACGTATAACCAGAAGAAGATCGAAGCGGAACTGCATTTCCGCAAATCGGACAAGTCCGACATGTATTTCTTTAACCGCTATGACGCGGAATTGAAGGATGACGCGCATAACAAAACGCGGGCGCAGACCTTTTACCTGGATAACGGCAAGGGCATCACGCTGAAGGAAGCGTATAACCTGCTGGAGGGAAGGTCGGTGTACAAGAAGCTGGAGAACAGGGAAGGCGAAGCGTACAATGCCTGGCTGAAGCTTGATTTTAACGCCAAGGACAAGCATAACAATTACGAGGTGAAGAAGTACAATGACAACTTCGGGTTTGACCTGGATAAGACCCTGCGGCAATTCCCGATCAAGGACCTGGAGAGCGAGAACCTGACCAATATTTTAAAGCATTCGCTGACAAAAGGCAACGTGCAGTCGGTGACGGTGACGGTGAACGGCAAGGCTGAAAAGATGTTTATCGAGGCGAACCCGGTGGAAAAGACGGTCAATATTTATGACGGGCAGATGAAGCCGCTGGCGAAAGAGCAGAAGCAGGGGTTGATGATGAAGGATACCGTGAAGGCGCCGGTGCAGAAGCAGAACAGGAAGTCTAGTTTAAAAGTATAGGTCATGAAGACAGAGAAACAGTTACAACAATTTTGGAATAAGATGACCTTTGATAACCGCATCAGCCCTGCGCATGGGTTGCTGTATATATATTTTTGTATTGAATGGATTAAGGGTAATTGCTTAACACCTGTTGAATTTACGCGCGCAGAAATGATGAAAAGGGCTAAAATCGCAGGAATTGCTACGTATCATAAGTGCATGAATGAACTGGTAAAGTTTGGGTATATATACTATGAGCCGTCGTTTAACCCGGAGGTGAAGAGTAAGGTTAGGGTGTTGTAGTATAATGACGAATAGCAGGAATTTGGAAGCTGGTGGCCAATTTTGTTTGTACTAACGATCGTCCTAACTAATTGGGAAACTCAATTTGAAGTCTACAACTCCTTGCGAAATGAAACGCTTTTCACACTCTATTATAATAATAAAAGAGCGCAAACGATTTTGAATGTTGCTTTGGCAGATTGGCAACTGTTGAATTCACTCATGACCTTAAGGGAAATTATAGGTATCAGCGAGAAGTAAGTATATTTAATAATTCGATATCTTCTTTCAAAACGGCTACAGGTATGGAATTTTTGTTCAAAATATAAGAAAGCACTAGCCTGTGCCGTCCATCCGAAACGGATATGTCTTTTCTTTCATGGTTAACGCTGACAGTTGGTGGATCAACTGGTAAACCTTTTTCCCATCTTTCAAGTGTCGTTACATACCTGAAATCCAAAATATCGTTATTAAATAACTTGTCAGTTGGCAGGTCAAGAAAATAAGCTTTTTTTATAATTGCTTTGGGTGAAAGGTGTACAAAATCATATTCCTGCCACTCTGGTGACAGGGTTACATCTCGTAGTTTGTCAATATGTTCACCAATAGCCCAAACATCTTTAATTTCGCAAAGCTGCTCGTGACTCATGGCTAAGTATTTCTTAATTCGTTCGATCCTTTCTTCATTTAAATCTTCGTATGTTGCTCGATAAATTTTAGCCATTTTCAAAAAATAAATATGTAGGACCAATTTGTGCAATTTATTTCTGCCCTGATTTCGACTGTTCCACTTTTTCCATTATAGAGATTAACCCGCTGTCCTGAAAGCTTGCCAATTTAAATAACGGGGTTATAATAAACTCTTCTACTATTTCTATTTTTTTTTCATCTGGTAGATTGCTCATTTGAATTACGCCAATGGCTTCCTTGGTAAGTTGAAATTTCAAAAGCATTAATTCGATTTCCTTTTTCTCCTTGTCCTTATTAAGTTCGAACTCCTGCCGCTGTATTTGAATATCTGCCACTTTCTCTTCCTGCCTGTTCCGAAACTCTAAATCTTTTTTCCTGTTGTGCCGGTCATTTAGAAAATCTCGTATCTGAGACAAGGGGTTAAAAGATCCCAACACCTCCCAAAAACCTGGAGAAGAAATGGCCATCTTTTCAATCTTTAAGTTCTTAAATTCTGGTAGTAAATTCGTCTGATAAGTCTCAATTTCCATAACTTCAAACGTCAATTTGTTTTTGGTTTTATATTCAATAAAATCCTTTAAAAAAAAGTTAAGGAAGCTTAGTTTGGAATAAACATCAGTTAATTCATTTAAGAATGCTACTAATTCATTGGAAAAGAAATTTCGATTAAAGTGGATTTTAAAAAGAGCATCTGATTTAACCTGTTGAGTTTGCTTAATTTGAAGTATCTCTGTTAACTGCTTGTCAGCCCAAAAGTAATTTGATGAGCGGTTGTGATATTCGAGGTCGAAGATCGCCAAAAAATAAGAGGCAAGTTTCCTTTTCTCTTTGTTGAAATCAAAATCCTTTAGCGCTTGTTGTACATGATTTAGCTGGTAACGGGCACTTGATAATTCTTCCTGTCTAGCTGTTAGTTTTTTATGTTGATTATTGATTTCCAATTCAATCGATTTTCTTCTGCTGTACAACGAGTAATTAAATATCGTTAACCGATAAAAGTATGTAATCAATAATGGAATTGAAACACCGATAACTGCTATTATATTTATTGAAAAGGTGTTAGAGGAAGACCCGAATTGCCTCAGAATAAACCCTTGCAAACAGAATCGAATTATGGTGAAATATAAAATTGTTAATAGCGTCAGGATAATGCTGGAAGGAATATAACGAGCCAGACTTAATAAATTAATACCTGACCTGTCGAAGGTGCCAATCCGATGTTTCGAAAAAATGAAATAGGCACAAATTATGAAACTTAACAATGAGCCTATGATAGCTATCCGTTGGGTGCCGTCAATGTATGGAATAACAAGAAAAGCAAGGAGATTTGTACATAATACTACCGATAAAAGTACAAAGTTTAACCGAAGCATAGCAAGTGAAACACCTTGACTTTTGGAAACTAACAGGTATTTTATGTCCTTGGCATCGCGCATCAATTCCTCATAAGTGTTTAACTCCATGTACACCTCAGTTTGAAGAGTCTCAACTTTGTATAAATATTTTTCAGCTAACGAGGGATACCTTTTATGGTAAGACTGTAAAGCATAATCGGCATTTGTTTCTGCAATTTCGTAAACCTGCTTCAAACTTTCAAGGGGTGTGGCTTTATACCTTTGAGCTAAGATTCTAAATTGGTCTGCAAAATAGTCTACTGTTTTATTAAACTCTTTGTTCTCTTTGTCTGCATTCACCAAACCAAAAGGAGATGTCATCGCTTTTTGGCGGAATTCACCATCTAAGTGGTCTGTGTTTGATTCAGTTACTTCGCTTTTTTCGTTTAGATTCTTTGCATCGTTCATGGGCAGTTGCTTTTTAAGACTGGGCGTACACAATAATAGTCATTTCGGTAACATCTTTATTCATGATCGAAGCTAAATGTCTGAATTCCTAACGCTTTTGTGACCGAAAACCGGTCAGGATCACTGCAGACTTATCGGTGCTTTCGGAAAAGGCATCTTTAAAAAGATCAGAATCGAAAGTGACAAAGCTTATGACACTGATAAAATAAAGTACAGTGCCCTCAGGCTTGGGTTTGCTTCATTAAATTTCAACGGTTAGGAAACGGCAGTTGGAATTTTGAAGGATATCGTGTGTGCTCAGAGCTTTCGTTTAAGCCGGAGGTGAAATTTAAAGTGGGGATGCCGTAGGGGAAATGGTAATAGTGGGGGTCGGAGGCTGATAAAATGCTGAGCCTCCAATTTCTATATCTGTAAGAATAAGGCGTAATTCAATTTTTGTAATTAAACATATTTAATTGACCGTCAGTCTATTTCAAAAAACTGTACGGTTTTTTTCTTTTTTTGATGGCTTTGTATCTCTGTTGAGCCTTTTTTTGGAGGAAGAACATTCGAGCAAAAAGGAACAGCAGCAAGCATCACTTATAAAAATTTGTGTTACTAAACATAGCGATGTTTGCGAACGTCATCCCTATAATTTGTTGATATATAGTAATGAATTTTTGCAACCAATTAATCTGTATTAATAGTTCACTATATTATACTGATTACCTTCACTCGTGCAATAGAAATTTATGTGTGATTAATTGTAATTGTGATGAATGGACAACAAATTTTGATACCTGTTGATGCAGCGGAATTTTGGCAACAAATGCGTAGTGTTATTTTGGAAGTGCTAAGTGAAAACGGTGTAATCCGAAGGCAGGACTGCAATACAGCCAGTTCTAAGCTGCTAAAAACAAAAGAGGTCTGTGAACTTTTCCAGGTATCCAAACCGACTGTTTATGACTGGATGGAAAAGGGCATGTTGAAATCAGTCAAGATCGAATCACGACGATTCTTTCTGGCCAGCGATGTGGAAGAACTGATTGCCAACAGCAAGCATACTACAACATAAAACATTCAACGAATATGTATAAAAAGCAAGGTCAATCCTTGCTTTTTTAATTTTAATTTGTTGGATTGCTGAATGGCAGTAACTTGCTTCAAATTGCCTGTAAAGGTTTCTCCGGTAAGCTCTTATTAATCTGCGTAAAGTGCGGTAAACGCCATTTTTGAAGGAAAGTTCGGCCTGAAAAGTATTTCCAAAAGCATAAAAATTTGATTGTCAGGACAGATGTGTTTATGTATCGGAAAATAACCGGCCTACTTTCGTTAACTTCAGTTTACTCCGGAGCGGTGGCCTGGTTATTTTTTCAAAGTTGTCAAACTTGTGGCCGTGCCTTTCTCCAACATTTAATGTTTTTGAGTCATGTACTTATTATATCGCTTTTGCAGCTACAGCGCTTTTTAATTTTAATCGTTTATGATAAAAAATATATGAGCATGCCAATACAGCAATTAATACCAGCATAAATGCCCAATCTTTAAAAGCAAAGTCTGAAGCATAAAAAGACCAGGTTGCGCCGATGAGATCAAACATAAAACCCGCATAAGCCCATTCTTTAAGCCGCGGAAAACCTGGTGTAAGAATAGCTATTATACCCAATACTTTTGCAACCGCTAAAAGGTGTAATACATAAGGCCTGTACCCAATTGCTGCCAACATTTTTGCGGCATCGGGGTTTGTCATAAAGCTGGAGGCTGCTGAAAAAAGCATCATGCCCAAAATCAGTGCTGTTGAGATCCAGTAAATAACGTTGATTGTTGTTTTGTTCATATTAATTTGTAATTAGGCTTTGTTTTTAATAATTAGTTATTGTCAGGCTAAATATCTTTCCATTGATTCTTTAAAAACCTGCTTGCAAATATGGGAATAATATCAATTTCGTATAGCTTTTCTTTTACCTCATCGATCTTGATGCGGTGTTCCCGGTGCAGGTCGCCGGGGCTTGCGCAGCTTTGGCCGGCGTAAGGAATGGATTGCCTCCCCCTGCACAAATAGTACAAAGCACGGGTGCTGTTGCCGCCCGAAAGTATGTGGCGCAGGCGCTGCTTTTAGTTTGTCAGTCCGCCTTGTTTAGTTTAATCACTCAAAATTATACCTTGACTGGATGAGGCAAATAATCCAGTTTTAAATTATTAATTGATCCGGTTGTGGAGTTGATCGAAAAGCTGACAAACATAGATATTTCCAATTGCATAAAAATTTGATTGGCAAGACAGATGTTTTACGCATGTCAAACAAGGAGTTACCACAGCTAAGTTTACCTTAAATGAACCAGTATTGTTATACAAAAGATATCGGCTGGTCATGCCTTTTTGTGTACTATTGTACAAATGCATCCTGGCTAATGTATGCAACACTTAAATGTTTTTACAACATCATATTTAATGTAGCCGGCATCTTTTTAAACCTTAATGCATCAAAAATATTCAGCAGTCCCAGCAACAGGCAAAAAATACCAACAAGCGTAATACTTCCATTGGCTTTAGGTATGGGGTTATAGTTTATTAAAATGCCAAATGCCAATATTAAAGTGCCGGTTAACAAAACAAATTTCCAACCTGTAAAATATTTTCTTAGGGCAAAGGCACTAAATATTTTTACTATTCCTATAACAAACATCCAGTTACCTATAATTAATGGCAATATAATAAAAGTCATAATGGGGTTAAACATAAGTGCAACTGCAAACAGCATGTCTAAGGCACTTTCTGCCACCAGCCATTTTTGCTCCTTTATGTATAAAGGGTTGGCAGCCAGCACTGCAAGTATAATTCCGTTTGCCAATAAAGCAGTTCCGGAGTAACTTACTGCCCTTACAAATGCATGAAATGGGAATAGCAGCGAGAACGTACCTGCGGCTACTAAACCTATGCCTACAAGAAGAAGCAGCCACCATGTTTTCAATTTTACGCTCATTTTATTGCAGCATTTAATTAACCTAAAGTAACCTATTGTTAATCAGCCGGCAGTTGCCAAATGTTAGGATAAAAATTGATTTTCATCATGCGAGACGTACATTAAGCAGCCGTAACGAAATGATACGAGTTTCATCTATTATTTACTTTATAACACTTTTGCCAAAAACCGGTAAAAACTATGCTTCAATTCAAGCAATATTTTCTCAGCTACATGCACCCGGTCGCGTAATAAAAACTCTGCGTCAACAATATCCATATTGATAATTTTAGCGGCTTTTTTAACCTCGGCGGTAATTTCCAGCTGCTGTCTGTGTACATCGTGCCTAAGGCCTTGCAGGGCTTCATTCTGTACAATAAACTGGTTTTGAAAATGCTCAATACCAGTGGTGACTGACTGTTTATTATTCTTGTCTGCAACTTCTGTCAGCCGCTCTTTAAATATGTCTAGCTCGGCAAAATAAAAATCAATCACCCTGTTCCATTCATTCAACTCAATACTATACAATTCATCTGCTGTCATACGTTTGTTATTTATAATGTTTAAAAAATTATTCCGCAATAGAAACTATTGGCACTGCCGGGTTTCGCGCAATTTTTACAGATTTGCTTTTATGAAAAAGCCCTGATAAAAAGCCCCGCTTCTTTGGCAATACAATTATCAAATCCTCTTTATTCCTGCTTGCATAAGCGTTCACACCCTTTTCAATATTTTCATTCAGCTCAAAATGAAAGCATGGTTCAAATTCTTTCAACCTGTTTTTTATCGCTTCAACATCTTTTTCGCAGCTAAACTTTTCATCTGCGTTTTTGCAAACATGTATAATGTCAAGGCCCGCATCAAATAACTCTACCATTGAGCGAAGTGTTTCAAGCGGTATTTCATTAAGGTCTTTCAAGTCTGTAGCAAGCCCAATACGCCTTATGTGCTTGTATATAGCCTTTTCAGGCACCACTACAACCGGGTAAGGCAGGTGCTTTGCTGTTTGAAAAGTGTGGCTGCCGAATAACAACCTGCCCGCAGCATTTTCCCGTTCAGGGCCAATTACTATAATAAATGGATGTGTTTCTTTTTCAATTTCAGCTATTTCCAGCGCCATTGTTGAAAACACAGCCCTTGTACTTATGTTTATGGCATCTTCCGTCCTTATTAGTAATTGTTTTTTAAGTGTATTAAGCTCCTGTTCTGCGTCTTCCAAAATACTGTCATACTCGTACTGTGTAACAGGCACATCAAGGTAGGTGGGCATTTGTATTATATGCAGCAGTATTAGGTCTGCATCAGTATTTACAGCCATATCGGCAGCGTAGTTAACAGCGTGCAATGAAACATCTGTAAAATTGGTGGGTGCTATTATTGTTTTATTCATTGTTTTTGTTTTAATGAACCAAAAATAGACCCGCGCCGGTAAGAAAGAAATGACCCTTATTAGTAAAGGCAATGATTCTTATCAGGTTGTGGCTGTGTATAGATTTTAAAAAAAACGCAACTGTTCTATACTGATTCTTACAGGTGCACAAATGCAATACGCTGCAAGTATAAGTAATGCTTAACGTGTAAAATACAGATAGTTGTTATAGGCAAAGTTTATTTTACTGTGATGTTTTTTTCCTGCAGGTATTAATACCCAAAAGCCTGTACAGTGGACAAATACCAATAATACCTGTTACCACAAGAATAAAGGCAACAATAAGCAAAATCAGGTCAACAGTACCGGTAATAATTTTAAATATAGATAGCAAAATAATAGCAGCAGGAATAATTATCCTAATTACTCTATCGGCATTTCCAACATTTGTAGTCATTGTAAGTTTTTAAAAGTTCTTCAAAATTATAAGGTGCAACGGTTTAAGATAAAGTTTTACATAATACACTGTTTTAGCTTGCAGCACCACCTTGTTTACGGGTATGTTGCCGCAGTCATCGTACCCAAACAATACAGACAGGTATTTTAATGCCCCATTATTTCCCTGTATTCTTATACAGGTTTCTACCGGCTCAGTCGTTGAGGTATTGTAAGCTATAACAAATTCTTCCTGCTGATAAAGTTTTGAAAATGTTATAATATTATTGACCACACCGTGAAGTAGTTCAGACGGGTGGTCACTATTAAAATCGCGCACAATGTGCGCTGCTTTAATTTCAGGGTGTAAGCCGGCGACTTTTGTAAGCTTTTTAATAGATTGCTCTGTAACTGCAATATCCTGCGCGTCAAGGCAAGCACATGCGGGTATGTAATGTTTGTATTTTAATTGCCCGCAGCTATTAATTTGCACATCGCTGATGGCATCCTCACACCCAAAAATATTAAATGCTTTACCAGCTATAAATTCACCGGCTTTTAGTTTAAGAGGTGGTTGTGGCAGGCCAGGCAGTAACCGGTGTACCGGCAATTGAGGAACCGAAGAATTATGATTATTACCAACTACTTTTAAAATGCTGTGCCTGGTTGCGATAGCGTTTATCATAAAAAATGTTTTTATTTTCAAATGATAAAAAAGTGGTCAAATATCATCCTCTCTATAACTCATGTAACACCATCCGGTTCTTATCTAAAATGGGGCGTTTTCAAAATACAGGCATGGTGTTGCCTGTTAAAAGTAGTTACAACTAAACCGTTGCGGGTTGACTTAAGTCAATCCGCAGGCTGATGTCAGTCATGTTTTCAATTTGCCGCAGGAAATATGTTTTGTGAAAATGTCGCCTGCAAAAAAAATTCTGTTAAACCTGCCTGTCATTCAGCATAAAAAGTCCCTATCTTTAAGCAAATCCCTGTTATGAATAAGTTTCTTTGCCTGTGTTTAGTGGTTGTTATTTCGTTCGCATGTAATAACCCTGCCCGGGAAACATCTAAAAAAAGCTTTGTTGATGTAAGCGGTATTGACACATCAATTAAACCGGGCGACAACTTCTTTCGCTATGTTAACGGGCGCTGGTACGACACCGTAAAAATTGCCGACGACCAAACAGGTGTTGGGTCTTACAGCTTTCTAAATATCCCCCAAAAACAGTTGCTTCAAAATATACTGGATAGTGTTTCAAAAGCTACAAATACGCCGGGCAGCATTGATCAGAAGGTAGGAGACTTTTACGCATCCGGCATGGATACCACAACCATAAATCAACGCGGGTATCAACCCATTCAACCTATACTGGCACGTGTAGATGCCATTAAAGATGTGCCATCGCTTATACAGTTTGTTGCGGCCGAAACCAAAACAGGAAAGAACTCTATTATTGGTTTTGGTATTGGGCCCGATAATAAAAATAGCAGCATCAACATAGCCCATGCTTACCAAGCGGGGATTGGTTTACCCGACCGCGACTATTACTTCAAAACAGACTCATCCACGCTCCGCATTCAACAAGCATATAAAAAAAATATATCCACCCTGCTTCAATTAACAGGCGTTGACCCGGCTACTGCAACAAAAAATGCAGAGGTGGTTTATGGTGTTGAAAAACAAATAGCTGCATCACATAAAACAAATATTGAGTTAAGAGATGTTGATGCCAATTACAATAAAACAGCAGTAGCATCTATCAACAAAACCCAACCCAATATAGGCTGGGACGCGTTGCTTGTAAGCCTGAGTGCCAAGACAGATTCAATTGACGTTGCCCAACCTGCATATTACGATAAATTAAACTCGTTGCTATCGTCTGTTTCTATAGGTGACTGGAAATTGTACATGAAGGCAACCACCATACAGAATTACGCTGACGCACTTAGCAAACCATTTGTAGATGCTTCTTTTGAATTAACCAAAGTATTATCAGGGCAAGCCGTGCAAAAGTCACGCAGGCAAGTAATGACAGAAAATGTTGACGGCCTTTTGGGGCAGGCCCTGGGGCAGTTGTATGTAAAAAGATATTTTAACGAGGACGCCAAAAAACGTGTACTTGCATTGGTAAATAATTTGCAAAAAGCTTTTGAGAACAGGATAAATAAGCTTGACTGGATGAGTGACAGCACCAAACAGAAAGCAAAAGAAAAATTATATGCCATCGCTAAAAAAATAGGCTATCCTGATAAATGGCGGGATTATGATAAAGTACAAATTGACCGCACGAAATACTTCGAAAACTTACTTTCACTCAACCAAAATGACTATCAATTTCAACTGGCAAAATTAAACAAGCCCGTTGACAGAACAGAATGGGGCGCTACGCCATCTACCGTTACAGCGTACTATAACCCGGCTTTTAACGAGATTGTTTTCCCGGCCGGCATTTTACAGTACCCTTACTTTGATTTTTCTGCAGACGACGCCATCAACTATGGCGGCATCGGTATGGTTATTGGCCACGAGATGACGCATGCTTTTGACGACCAGGGCGCACAATTTGATAAAGATGGCAACGTGAAAAGCTGGTGGACAAAAGAGGACTATGAGAAATTTAAAGCGAAGACAAAAAGGGTAATTGACCTATACAGTTCATTTACCGTTTTAGATACCGTTCATATTAAAGGCGCTCTGACAGTGGGTGAAAATGCCGCTGACAACGGTGGTATAGCTATTGCCTATGATGCATTTAAACTGACTGACCAGGGAAAGGATACCACCAAAATAGACGGCTTTACGCCAGACCAGCGGTTTTGCCTGTCAATAGCAAGGATATGGCGAGTTAAAACAAGGGATGCTTTTTTACGCCTGTATGTAAATACCAATCCGCATTCACCGGCTATGTGGCGTGTGAACGGCCCGCTAATGAGTTTCCCACCATTTTATAAAGCATTTAATATTCAGCCAGGTGATAAAAACTATTTGGCAGATGATCAGCGGATAAAGATCTGGTAATGGAGGTAATAAATATCAACGTGTTTGATGCTAAATTAGTGACTACACGTAAAGCAGTGACCACCACATTTAGTCAACCCGTTGATACCTGTTGCCCAATTCGTCTTCAATGCCATAGCTTTCCTTTGCATCATCGGTTACAAGGTGCAGGATACTGTCTAATATAACCGTTTTATATTGCCAGCCATCAGGCAGTTTAAGCTTTTGTTCAAGGCCAGGCAGGGTAGCCTCGGTAAGACTTGAATCTAATTCTGTGCTATAGCTCTGCATTACATAAGTATGTGATGGGCTTACCAACTCAAAAACTGTAGTGCCTGCATTAAAAATTGACGCAGATTTAAACTTAAATGGCCTGTCTTTATACGCTTCATTCTTTTTGAGGCTAAGTGCCGCGCCTATTGACAATTTCATTTTTATCCACTCTTTCATTTGCAGGCTATCAAAGCTAACCGTTGCTGTGTCGTTATTAAAAATGCCAATTTTATCCATTAAAAAATACCGCGGGCCATTAGCAACAACTGTATGTACTGAAAACTCCTTTTTTAGTTTATCGGTGCTAATGTTTTTCCATTGCTCTTCCGGGCATGCATTATACCCAAGGGTATTATACACATCAACTGTTACATTAGTAAGCGTTGCTTTTACCAAAACAATTTCGCAATAGCGCTGGCCGTGTACGCTGTCATTATAATTAACCGTTGAATCTGCCTGCGCAAAGCCCCTGGCATTCAGCAGCAAGCATATAATAACGCAGTAAATAACATGCCTGGTATTTTTCATTATTAGAGGTTTAAATTATTTGCAGCGTTGTTTGTTTTAGTCCATCGTCTGCCAAGGTATTTACGCACAGGTATATCATACACTTTCATCACTACCCACGCAAAAAGGCTTAAAACAACAAGCCCCGTAAGTATAATAGCAGCCAGGCGCCCAACGCCGGGTTTATGACTATTGTAATAGTTGCTAAACATCCATATAACAGCATAATGTGTCATATACAAAGGGTACGAGATGTTACCTGATAAAACGCATATTTTGCTCATTAGCGGCGTTAAAACAGCACCCGCACCCACGGCAACCAACAATGGAAAATAAAACAATACAATCGCCGGCTCTGCAATAAAATTCCACGGGCCAAAGGGAATTAAAAAAGCTATCAATAACAATATGGCTACTTCAATAAAACCTAATTTGTTTTTTATTATCCATCCACTTCGGTATACAAGCATGCCGGCCAAAAATGAGTAGGATACGCGTGCGCAACCGTCCCAAAAATTGTCACCACCCCAACCACCCATAATATTGCCGGCCCGGTAGGTTACAAAACATAATACAACGCCCGCTACAACTGTAAGCGCTAACAATACCCTTCGGCCGGTGCGCCAAAGTACAACTACGTACATAATATTTGCTACGTATTCCCAAAACAGCGACCATGCGGGTGCATTTAAGCCAAAAAGGTTAAATGATCGCTCCTGTATTACCGGGAAAGGTATAAGCAATACAGAAAACACGAATATTAAAAATATTTTGCCGTTGCTATATAGTTCCGGATGCCCACCAAAAGGATCGTATAAAAAAGCAAACAGCCCAAGCACACTGCCAAGAATTACCAACGGGTGCAGGCGAATAAGCCTTCCCTTAAAGAAGGACGATATGCCTAAGGTTGGCATTCGGTCATCATAAGCGTAGGCAATTACAAAGCCCGACAGGCAAAAGAAAAAGTCAACCGCCAAAAAACTATGTGCAATAAAATTCTGCCCGTAGTCAGCGTAAGCCATTTCCATAAAGTGAAAAGTTACCACGCATAATGCAGCAATGCCCCGCAGCCCATCAAGAATAACAAAATGTTGTTTAGGAACTGGAAATACTGTTGTTAAAGATGTTTTTGCCTTATACATTAACCTTCAAAATTGCTGTATAATCAATTTGCTTCCAAATTAAATCCCTCGCACAATACCTAAGGCTACATAAAATTATCACGCTGTTAAAAAATTGATGCCCGGGCCGGTTTAAATAGTCGCCCTAAAACAATGGCAATAAAAAAAAGCCCCGTAAACAAATGCTTTACGAGGCTTATCAAGTGCCCAGAACAGGAATCGAACCTGCACATCCTTGCGAATACCAGATTTTGAGTCTGGCGCGTCTACCAGTTCCGCCATCTGGGCGTAGTAAAATCATTAGTCACTTTGTCAATAAGTCATTAGGAATACCTACAGCTTATTAGCGGGTTGCAAATATAAGTGTATCAATGTAAAACCTAATGAAATGCAGTAAGGATATTTTTAGAAAAGTGGCTGTTACTTGCAACAGCTTTTTTTAGGCAGGAATATATTGCGCAAAATGGTTAGTACCTTCTTCATGCTGCAAAGATACAATTATAATATAATCATCCCTTATTATAAGCACCGTTAGGTAATAACTGGGTGCTTGAATATTGCAAAATAATATTGGTGTAAAACAAAAAAGCCCTACATTGCTGTAAGGCTTTTTAAATAAATATGGCAGCTACCTACTCTCCCGCATTTTTTTGCAGTACCATCGGCCATGTGAGGCTTAACTTCTCTGTTCGGAAAGGGAAGAGGTGAACACTCACGGAATAACCACCATAAAAACTTAATTGAGGTGTTAATTACTTAACAAATCAACCTAATAAGATTGACATATTGGGATTATGTGATTACAAGAGTAAAAAAAATTAAAGCTTACGGGTAATTAGTACTACTTGGCTTTGATGTTACCATCTTTACACCTATAGCCTATCAACGTCATAGTCTCTGACGACCCTTAAAAGTAAACTCATCTTGAGGAAGGTTTCACGCTTAGATGCTTTCAGCGTTTATCCTGGCTGTACATAGCTACTCAGCATTGCACCTGGCGGCACAACTGATACACCAGCGGTACATACGACCCGGTCCTCTCGTACTAAGGTCATGTCCTCTCAATTTACTAGCGCCCACCACAGATAGGGACCGAACTGTCTTGCGACGTTCTGAACCCAGTTCACGTGCCACTTTAATCGGCGAACA